>Ga0315547_1001319_pt1 | contig 20011 bp, 8 predicted proteins | sample SalMarSW160240MG_2_FD_202542 | JGI IMG/M metagenome (GOLD analysis project Ga0315547, IMG submission 202542) | Salt marsh sediment microbial communities from the Plum Island Ecosystem LTER, Massachusetts, United States - Salt Marsh Sediment SW1601-240 ...
TACCTTATATTGCGAGGCACACCCCCCCCTTTGTCATTGCGAGGCACAACGTGCCGAAGCAATCTCGAAGTTAGCAGCTATCAGCTATCAGCCATCAGCTTCATACTGACTGCCAACTGCTGACTGCCAACTGCCAACTGCCAACTGCTGACTGCTGACTGCTGACTGCTGACTGCTGACCGCTGACTGCTGATTGCTGACTGCTGACCGCTGATTGCTGATTACTGACCGCTGACTGCTGACCGCTGATTACTGACCGCTGATTACTGACTGCTGACTACTGACCGCTGATTACTGACTGCTGATTACTGACCGCTGATTACTGGCATAGCAATAAGGGAACGGAGTTGCTATAATTCCATTTTGACTGTGGTTATATTCAGCATGACCTGGCAATCTGGTAAAGGAGAAAAGAACTACGGAATGAAGTTACTACGCTGCCTGATCATCGCCCTTGCCATCTGCCTGGTGGCTATCCCGGCGTTGGTCACCCCTGTCCAGGCTACCCTGGAGCGAGTCTCACTTTCACCAACCGAGGGTTGTGTGGGGGATAAACTGACCGTTAACGGCGAAGGTTTCCATTCCGGGGAAAGGGTTGACGTTTATTATGATGACGTGCTACAGGATAGCGCAAGTGCATACTGGGGACAGCAGTGCCCCCACGGATTCTTTGACGTATCTTTTACCGTGCCCGAGTGTTGCCAGGGATACCACGAGGTCTATGCCGAAGATGCCAGCGGCAGAAGTGCCATGGCACATTTTGTGGTTAATCTGGGGATAAGCCTGGACACGAAGTCGGGGCATACAGGGGATAGTGTGGAGGTAAGCGGAGGCGGCTTTCCCTGCGAGGCGACCGGCATTAGCATCCGGTATTACCTCGATGATGATTCCTATATTGACTTCCCGGTCACCGCTGACGCTGACGAAGATGGCAGCTGGGAAGAAGGCTTCTCCGTGCCCGCTTCAGCGAAGGGAGAACACACCGTAGGTGCCTACTATGACGATGACAAGGGTACTTTGAGCGATGTTAGAGAGGCCAGTTTCGAAGTCGAGCCAATAATAACGTTGAATCCGGGTTCAGGCTGCGCTGGCGAGATTATTGCCGTAAGTGGGACTGGCTTTGGGAGCGAAGACGATATTGAGTTAAGGTATGATGGTCAGAAATTCGGCGAATACTACGCCGATGAAAATGGCAGTTGGGGTGCGATAAGCTTTACCATACCCGAGGGCAGCAGAGGCGAACATGTTGTTGAGGCCTTTCATAGCGGCTCCATCACGGCGATTGCCTCAGCTACGTTTACCCTGGGGGCGGGCATAGCGCTGCAGCCAGCAACGAGCCCCAGCTTGCCGGGTCATGTGGGACAGACTTTTAATGTCACTGGCAAGTCTTTCGACCCCAGTGTCGCGGTAAGCATCAGCTATCAAAACGAGACGGCCAAAGTTTTCTCTGACGCCGATGGCGATGTTTCCGCGGTTACATTCACTGCCCGGGGAGGGCATGGTGAGCAGTATATCAACGCTAGCTATGAGGGCAATTCTGCTTGTTCGGCGGTGTTTTATATGGAGGGGACTCCGCCCGATGAGCCAGTGCTCAACTCGCCCGTTGATACCAGGACTGGCCTCTTCGGCAGCTTTCTGGGCAGAGCATCCCCGACATTCAAGTGGTCAAATGTAACTGACCCCAGCGGAATCGCCAGCTACGATTTAGAGATATATAGCGGCGATAATTCCGCGGTCTCTATCTCGGTCCCAATAGAAGCTGTCAGCTTCCATGGCGATATTGTTGCCTACAGCTTGCCCGGGAAGTATGCCTTATCTTACGGCAGCTATTATTGGAAGGTAAGAGCCACAGATGGCGCGGAGAATGAAGGAAACTGGGCAGAGGCAAAATCCTTCCACGCTGGAGTTCTACCGCAATGGGCAGCGATTACCATTGCGCTCGGGCTGCTTCTGGTGGTCATCCTGGGGGTGGGCATCTTCATCAGGAGACGGTTGGGATATTACTACTACGATTAACGTTGAGGTTGCCGCGCCTTCGGCTCGCAGTGACAACAATATCAAAGATCAAACATAAAAAATCAAAATTACAATTCAAAAAGCTTCACTTTTAAAGTTTGGTTTGTCATTTTAGGCTGCTTACATTACATTCTGGCTTTGGATCCAGGTTTGCCTTGATTATCAGGGAAATCCTTCACCTCCAAATCTTGTAGTACGACCCTTCAGGGTCGTGCAGCACGAGGCTAAAGCCTCGCACTACATTTTAAACTTTGGTTTGCCATTTTTGCATTTTGATTTTTGCGTTTTGCTTTTCCCGGGGTTGCTATTGACTTATGAATTTTTATACTATGTATTGCAATTCTGGATGAAGGTTGATAATCTTGTTTAGAAAATTAATGAATAATCGACACGGAAGCTAAGAAGGAGGGATTTCCGATGAACAAAAGGATAAAAGGGTGGTCTGGAAGATTATTTTATGTCGTCATTGCGGTGGTAATGACTTTCGGCTTGCTTCTGACGCCAGCTAGCGCTCCGCCAGTTAGCGCCGCTGAGGTCAATGCCGAGTGGGACAAAGTGGACACCCCCAATATGGATGATTGGAAGATTGCTACAGGGGCCGATCTCTACGTACCTTCCCTGGGCATTACGGGTCAGATCATCTATATTATCGGGACGATGTGGGTGGATGAAAATGCCGATGGATTGATAGATTATAACGAGGAAACCGCCCGACTGTGGAAGACTGAGGACGGCGGGGCTACCTGGGACGACATAACCGAGAACGTCATGAAGGAAATTTGCGACGAAGTTTACGGTTCTGATGAGACGATTCCCTGGAACGAAATGGTTGCCTGGTTCAACTTCAATACCGCGGCTATGTACGATGAAAACTTTGTAGCCATTGGTGCCTACCTGGGCGATATCATCGATCCAGATAACTGGCAGCAGGTGGTGCTTATTACCGAGGACGGTGGTGAAAACTTCGAACTACTGCCTTATCCTATACAGGATACCTCGACAGGCACCGAGCTTACCGATATTTTCGGCATAAACGTTGCCCCCGGGGAGGTTGACGGCGTGCGCGACATCGCCGTGGCGGGCATTGAAGATCCTGACCACAGCGTTAGGAACCCGGGAATACCAAGTGGCGATGAGCAAGGGCGCGTCTATCGTTACCGGACCGGCGGCCTTGTTGGTGGTAGGTGGGAGGATGCCGTCACCGGCAAACCCGGCTGGGTTAACTGTACCGCGGTTACCTGGGTGTATTTCTCGGGTTTGTTCACCGATGACCATACCGTGGTGGCTGTTACTCATAGCAACATGGGTGTCCCTGTATCGTGGCCTGATGTTGATTGTTTCCCGTTCACTGGTAATCAATCCTATTTCCAGACTGGAACCTGGAGCGGGAGTAATGTGAACTGGAACGAGGAGGCTTCGCGCGGCGAGGCAGCCCTTTTAGCCAACGAGCCAGTTCCGTGGTGGCTCATCAAAGGTTCATCGTCGGGGATAGGACTGCCGCTTGACTATGATGGCCGGGACAAGAATTCAAGGATTGCCTGGATAACTCTAAATACCGCTGAGGGTGTCGACGAACACACTGTAGGCACCATTTACCGCGTGGTCAATGGCAATGCCGAGCCCGTTACGCAGCAAGTTCCAGGACAGCCCTGGCTGGGGATGGTTTTCTACTTTGGAATGATAGACGATGGTAAGGCTGTTGCCGGGGTGTTAGGTAATGGTCATGTTACAGGTATTCTTGGAAATATATTGAAGGGCCTTTATCTTCCAACCGGGTGCTGCGAGGGTGTTCAGGTTTACCGCAACGACGGCATCTCGGATATGGATATCTGCTGTCAGGCGTGGAAAGAGGCGTGCAAGCCGCCGACAGGGCATGGCGCTGCTTTGTCTATCATTGCCCCGCCCGGTGGCACCAAGGTTTATTGCATCGTCACAGCACTCACGATAGGCATGAATCCAAAGCAGCAGACCATACCGGGCAATGTGCATAGGTACGATAAGTATGATGAAGGCGCCTTTTCGGTGAGCTTCGATGATGGCGATACCTTTAACCAGATTGGGTTGATTGATACCGATATGGATTACCTTACCGATGTTGCTCAGTCGCCCGACTGCAACACCAGCTATCTTGCCAGTGTTAACCTTAATCTAACTAGAGAGCACGAAGGGCCGACCTGGGGTTATCCCTTCCCATGTGGTGTGTGCGATAGCGTTTTCTTTAAGGCGAAGGACCTTACCAAGGATATTATTTATGCTCGAGGCTACGACGACACGTGGTTCCGGGTATGGAACCGCGAGCTCACAAATAATACCGCGCTTAACGGTGCCGATACTCCCGAAATTGGCCTCATCAGGCTGGCTCCTGAGGAGACCACCAGGACAGACACCGTTTACTTCGTTGACCGCGGCAGCGACACCGTTTACTACGATGGCAACAAGGGTCTGGGCTGCTGGGAAAAAGGAAGCTCGACCGTTGACGAGATATCCGATTTGGCTGTGCAGGACGAGGCTACCATCTATGCCCTGGGCTTCGATGCCGATGTGGCTGCAAACGATGACCATGGTTTTGGTGCTTCGTGGAGCAACACGATGGACAGCAAGGTTGACGATGGTCATACCATTGCCGTGCTTGGCGAGGGGAATGTCCTCGTTGGCGGTGCTGATGGCAAGGTGAGCTACTCCGACGATGACCTGGCTACCTTTCTTGATGGCGAGGCCAGCTTCACCAAGCTGGATGACATCGGCGATGGACGAGTGCATGTTGCCTTCGACAGCTACTTCGACAGTAACAGCGCCGTTTACGCTGCGGTGAGTTATGTCGATACTGCCTGCGGCTACGGAATTCCGGTCAATGACGACGACAACGGCATCTACCGCTGGGTCATTGGTGAAAGCAGTGCGTTTACAGACCTTGGTGAATGTACTGGCACTGCAACGCCATATGAGGCTCAACTTGGCTTAGATGGGTGTGGTGAGGCTCAGGTTGGCTACTACGGCATAGTCCTCAGTACTGCTGAGGGCAATCCCGAGACCGATGCTACCACTGGCGGTGTTCTGTATGCCACCTTCTATGATGCGGACCGCAATGTCACCGGTGTGGCTCGCTGCCTCAATCCTGCTGAGGAGGTAGCCTGCGGTGAGGCAACCTGGGATTACCTGATTGAGGATGTGAATGTGTATCATGGAGCGTTCACGCTGGAGCCTTCCAGCTTGAAGATATGTGGCTGCCTAACTCCGGACACCAACAGCAAGCTGTGGGCTATTGATGATGCCCGTTACTACAACGGCACTGTAATTGAAGAGGATCCCCGCTACATCTCTACCCTGGGACGCCTGTGGACCTACGAAGACTGCTATGCCAAGGCAGGTCCGGCGCTCAACAGCCCGGCAAACGATGCTTTGGTAGATGCCGACCCATGCTACTGCTGGAACGATGCTTTCACGCTGAAGTGGGACAGGCAGTGTGATGCCTGCTCCTACAACCTGCAGATATCTCTGGATGAGGACTTCACTGAGGTGCTGAACGACATTGACATCAGTGGCAAGGATGGTGATTGCAATGAGATAGACTACGAGCCATCCAGTGGCACGAGTCCCAGTTATGTTGTTGGGAATATGGCACTGGGGACAGGTAGTTGCGGCACCAAGTTCTACTGGAGGGTGAGGTCTGCCGATGCTGAGACCGGTGAGATAATTCACAGTCCGTGGTCAGAGGTACGGAGCTTCACCGTTGCTGCTGGTCCTATGGCTCAGGTAACGCTGACCAATCCTGGCAATGGCGCCACTGGGGTGGCGGTGAGCAATATCCCGTTCACCTGGGATGCCGTTGCCGATTCCACTGGCTATGAGTTCAGCCTGGTGAATGCTGCGACTGGTACCGATGTTGTATCAGCGACTGCAGTATCAGGGACAACTTACACCTATACCGGCACGCTTTCCTACGACACCTCTTACTACTGGACAGTAAAGGCGTTGAAGGACACTACGGTGTTTGGTGACGCTACGGGAACCTTCACCACAGGTGCGGAGGGAGTTGTACCGCCGGCACCAACTACTGCGTCATGGTTGTGGGTGATTATTGCCCTTGCTGCTGTGGTGTGGCTGGTGATTCTGGTGCTTATTTTCCGAACACGAAGGGTGTAAATCCTGGGAAATGCAAAAATCAAAGATAAAAAGTCAAAATGACAAATGAAAATGCAAAAATCTTCCTCATGCTGCCCTTTGATTTTTGAGTTTTTGACACTGTAGTTGCCCAATTTATTGGGCAATTGTGCCTGATGAATCAGGCAACTACAAAACCCGGAGGCGAAGCTCTGCAAGCTCACGCCCCGCCGGGATTGCCACGCTCCGCTCGCAATGACCCCCTTTTTGTCATTGCGAGGCACGCAGTGCCGAAGCAATCTCATGCTATAATGGTGCAATGACGCACCCCCCTGTCATTGCGAGGAACGTTGGTGCCGAAGCAATCTCATGCTATAATGTCGCAATGACAGGTAAGGAGAGGGTGATAAATAACTACAATGTATTGACAAAGTTAGTGTGGTGATATAATAATGAATAGACGTTTATCACGGAGGTAAAAATGGCTAAATTCTGGAGATTTCTGTCAGTTCCAATTGTACTTGCGGTCTGTTTAGGGCTGATGCTGGTGCCCGTGGCTGTCCCAGGGCAAGGGCAGGTGGCTCTGGCACAGGGGACTGCAGGCCTGGAGGTAGTGCCTGATGTAACCACAGTGGGTTTCACCGAGGACTTTGACCTGGAGATATGGACAAATGCAGCATCCAACCAAAGCATTGACGGCGTGGGTGCCTTCCTGAACTTCAGTCCCACTTATATGATGGTGAATTCCATCACGGATGGTGGTGTGTTCGCCATACCTATGGGGTCAGCTTTTAACAATACTCTTGGAACCATTGGTTATAGCGCAGGTACGCTGATGGGGGCAAAGCCTACTGGTGACTTTCTGGTATGTACTATCAACTGTACCAGCAAGAGCACAAACGGGATTTCACCGGTAGACTTTGTGATCGATGGATTATTGAGGACAACTGAAGTCACATTTGCAGGAGAGTCGATCACCAATTGGAGCATGGTGGTTAACGGCACGGTGATAGTTGGCGACGCTTTTAATCTAACGGTAACTTCAACCGGCTGCTGCGACGTAGTTGTAGGTAGTAGCATGTACTTTGTACCAGCTAATTCCAGCCAGACATTCATCGTTCCCTGTCCCAGTGTAACCCTCACTGCTAATGATACCGCTGGCTCCTGCAGCTTTGCTAACTGGACGGTTGATGGTGGTGCGCCTACCACTTCCAATCCCGTAATCGTCAACGGCACGGCCAATACTAGCCATACTGCCATTGCCAGGTGCACTGTGGTAGCTCTTGCAACCCTGGAGGGGAATGTTACCTTCCCGGGAGCTCTTCAGGGTCCCAGGTGGGTGCGGGGACTTGAGGTAAGGTTCTTCAACTCGACAACTGGAAATGAGACGGCATGGTCGCCGATGAATGCCACCACCAACAGTACCGGGGTGTTCAACATCACCGGTCTTGCCCCTGGGACGTATAATATTTCCATTAAGAACTGGACATGCCTGAGCGAACTGAACACCAGCGTAACGCTGGGTGCCGGTAACACCACAGTGGTAGATTTTGGGATGACACGAGAGGGAGATTCCAATAATGATGATTGGATTGTTCTGGCGGACAGGACGATACTGTACACGGGCTGGGGGACGCAACAAGGAGGTGCCGGGTGGAATGCTCATTGTGATTTCAATCGTGATGGATGGCTTACCCTGGCGGACAGGACGATAATGTATACTTACTGGGCTCAACATGGAGGCTTAGTTTAAGGAAAGATGTTGCAGTAAAGGGTGACTGGCTTGGCCGGGCATTTTACGTGTTGATGAATGTGAAACAAGGTCTTGACAACGCTTTCTGTTGTGTTTTACAGTTTGGCTCAATATGATGGAAATGATGTCGGAATTAAAGTTCGCAAGAAAGAGGTGAGCAGATGAGAAATAAGATTATTAGCGTCGTTTTATGTCTGGGAGTGATTTTGGCGCTGGCGCTGGTGCCAGGGACACCGCCAAAAGTGGTTTCGGCTAATGGAGCGCAGGACTGGGGCTTTGAAATCCAGCCCAATGTGACCAGGGTGGGGTTTGGCGAAGCCTTTACGGTAAATGCCGTGGTCACTCATTATGCAGGTAACTCGACTGCCTGGGCTATGTACCTGCTGTTCGACTCTACATTACTTGAGGTGACCGGGATAGATACGCCGAGCACCTTGCCTAATGGAGAAACGCCCGACCCGGCTCCTGGTATGCCGACCTGGAATAATGCTACAGGCTTTGCTCAACACGGGTATGGCCTACCATTCACTGCCACGACTGATATTAACGAGACTTTTGTCTATTGCACCATACATTTTCGCAGCAAGAGCGCTACCGGGGCCAGCTATCTGAACTTCGCCAGCACTGACCCAGCACATGCCACACAGGTTCTAGATGGACTTGGAGTTGACCATCTCAACTGGACCAGGGTGGTAAATGGCACGGTGATGGTTGGCACTCCCCAATTGACGGTAAATGTAACCCCTGCTGGCAAGGGAGATGTAACGGTAGATGGAGTCACTCCATCTTCCTACCCCTACAACACCACCTGGAGCTGGGGTGATGTGGTTAGCCTGACAGCGGTAAATTCAACACCAGGCTGGGGTTTTAATCACTGGAGCGGAGACTTGGGCGGAAGCACGAACCCCACCAACATTACCATGGATGACTTTACTAAGAATGTAACCGCTAACTTTGCGGAGCAGGCGCCGGCAATTTTGGCCCTCCCATCGAGCCTTAACTTCAGTGCCAATGTGGGAGAAAATCCCCCGAACCAGACACTTCAGATATGCAACGGTGGTGGATACATACTGAACTGGTCGGCGAATATAACGGATGGTAACGTGACCTGGCTCAGCATGAGCCCGACGATGGGCATCAACCTCAGTGCCGCCGACTGCGATTCTACGCAAGTGGCGGTTAACGTAACCGGCCTGACAGCGGGAACTTACCACGCCAATATCACCATTAGCGTACCGCCTCCGCCATCAGCGCCTTCGCCACAGGGTTCGTTGGAAGGAGCTGAGAGCGCTGCGATCAATGGGGTTGCCCCTGTCGTGGTGCCAGTCACCCTGAATCTTGGCGTTCCCGAAATCTCGGCTAGTCCGACACCCCTTACCTTCACCACCAGTGAGGGAGAAGACCCTCCAGACCAGACGCTCGAGATTTGCAACACGGGAACTGGAACACTGAACTGGAACATAACTGATGGTGCTGGCTGGCTCAGTGAAAATCCCACGAGCGGCAGCCTCGGTGCAGGTGAGTGTGAAGACGTAACTGTGTCAGTTGATACCACCGGTATGGCAGCCGGAGATTACACTGCTACAATCACCGTTACCGGGTCTCCTACAGTATCAGTCCCGGTCAACTTGTATATAGTGTCGGGAATGCCGGAAATACCGGGGGAGCCGGCGAGTGTATCTGCCTCAGGCCTCGACATCTCGCCGCAGCAGGTTAAGCCTGACCAGGCGGTGACAATCTCCATCAGTGTCGCTAACACCGGTGGGGAAACTGGCAGCTATAACGCCGTTCTGTACATTAACGGTGCGGTTGAGGACAGCCAGTCGGTGTCCGTTGCCGGGGGCACAAGCAAGAACGTGATATTCACGGTAACCAAATCGAAGGCAGGCGTTTATGACGTTTCCCTGGCCGGGCAAACCGGGCAGTTCCAGGTAGTGGGTGGCGGCTGGTTTGGTGGTGGGCTCGGGCTGGGCACCGGTGGCATAATAGCCATTGTGGTGATTGTTATCGCACTTATCGTGGCCGTGATATTCATAATCAGAGGCACGGCGGGACCGGGATAAATTAAGCTGATATGTAATATAAAGGGCGGCTTTGTAGCCGCCCTTTTCTTTTTGAGATTGCCGCGCCTGGCCCCTTCGCTACGCTCGCGCCTTCGGCTCGCAATGACACCCCCCTTTGTCATTGCGAGGCACTCTGGTGCCGAAGCAATCCCATGCCCCACCGAGATTGCCGCGCTGCGCTCGCAATGACAGGTAAAAAAAGGCTCGCAATGACACCCCCCTTTGTCATTGCGAGGCACTCTGGTGCCGAAGCAATCCCATGCCCCACCGAGATTGCCGCGCCTTCGGCTCGCAATGACAGGTAAAAAAAGGCTCGCAATGACACCCCCCTTTGTCATTGCGAGGCACTCTGGTGCCGAAGCAATCCCGGTGGGGCATTGACAAATGTGAGCCTCCCCCATAATCTACACAATATAAGATGCATCTAAACCCCCAGAAATCGCCGTGAGTGATTTAAGGAGGCTGGAATGAGAAAGCTGGGATTTATTATCGGTATTATTGTGCTCCTGATGGCGGTAATGCCTGTGAGCGACAGCTTACCGGCTCAGGCTGCGGAGCCACCTCCACCCGTACCACAGGAGGCACCGAGGCTGCCGCCGCCGCAAGAACCACCTCCGGTGATAGACGGGCATGGAACGGGTTTCATAGCGCCAACGATGGACCTCTCCCATATCACCGGGCAGAGAATGCCCGACGGCTCTCTGGTGGGAGAGTCACCGGTGGCCGCCCCGCCAGCTTCATTTGATTGGCGTAGCCCACCAAATGGCACAAATAAAGTCACCTCGGTGAAGGACCAGGGCAACTGTGGTTCCTGCTACGCCTTTGCTGGAATTGCCAATGTCGAATCGAAGGTACTAATCGACACCAACAGCACTCCCCCTGGCCCAGACTACTCCGAGAACAACGCCAAGGAATGTAACTGGCGCGAGCTAAATGCCTGGGTGGACGGCGGAGGCAACCCATGGGGCAGCTGCGCTGGAGGAGACTACAGGATACTTGCCAGCCTGTTCTCCCAGAAAGGCATAGTCCGGGAGACAGATGACCCATATCAAGCCTCTGATGTCGCCTGCAACTCTACCTGTCCGTATAACAAGACGCTGCTGGACTGGAAAATCATATCGACCGGTTCGGTGCCCAGTACCACGGTGCTGAAGACCTATATCATGACCTATGGACCGGTCTATACCACGGTATATGTGGACTCAGGCCAGGGTTTCAATGCTACCTACAACGGCTCGTACACCTTCAACTACACTAGCAGCGGTACAAACCATGCTGTGTTGATTGTGGGCTGGAGCAACATGCTTCCACCCGAGAAGGGATCCGCCGTGCCTGGAGACGGCTGGATAGTGAAGAACTCCTGGGGTGCTGGCTGGGGTGCTGGCGGATATTTCTACATCAGGTATGGCGCAGCGAATATCGGTATGTGGTCCTCATTTATGCACTCGTGGCAGGACTACGATAACAACGGCGGAATCATGTATTACGACGATGATTGCTGGGACGCCAGCTGGGGATATGGTGGTCCCACCACCGCCTGGGGACTGTGCAATTTCACCCCGGCAAACAATACCTATGCCACCCGCGTGGAGTTCTGGACCACGGATGTCACCACCGACCTTGATATATACATCTATGACGACTTCAATGGGACAACGACATCGCTGAGCAACCTGCTGCGTAGCCAGTTGAACTACAATTTCACCGAGGCGGGTTACCATTCAGTGCCCTTGAGCTCGCCCCTGCCGCTGACCGCCGGCGACCCTGTTATTGTGGTGGTGAACTTCACTAATAACGCCTTCACAGGCCCCATCCCGACAGACCCGAATGGGCCAAGTGTAACCGGGCGGACATATATGAGCCTCACTGGCGCAAACGGCACATGGACTGACATGGGGGCAAGTGCAGCTGATGATGTCTGCATTCGCCTGCGCACGTCCGTACCCGTGCTGAATTGCACCTGCGGCGATATCTGCGTCAATACCACTGGATGGTGGCGCAATGGGGGCACTTTCAGTGCCAGCGCCACGCCCATTCAGGATGCGGTTAGCAATGCCACCGGTGGAGACACGATTTGCGTTAAGGATGGCAATTACAGTGAGAACGTGGATGTGAATACCGCTAATTTGACCATCCAATCCGAAAATGGCGCGGCTAACTGCGTTGTGAACGCAACAAACTCAAGTGACCATGTGTTCTATGTAACCGCCGATTGGGTGAATATCACCGGGTTCACGGTGGAAAATGCCACTGGAAGCAATGCCACCGGGGTTTACCTTTATGGCGTAAACCACTGCAACATCTCTAACAATGTTATGTGTAGTAATAACATGGGCGGGATTTACCTGAATGCAACGCATAACAGCACTTTAGATAACAATACTGTATCTCATAGCCTGGCAGGGATAGGTTTGGAGAATTCTACCTATAACAATGTAACGAATAGCAACATCAGCAATACCAGTTATGCTATCGCTGTATGGCGCCTCAGCCACTTCAATCGAGTCATAAATAACACCATATTTAATACCACCAATTTTGTTGCCAGTCCTTCTGGCAACTATAGCTTTGCTATTGAAATAATGGGTTCTGGCGATAACACGGTAGATAACAATTATATCTCCAATACAACGGCATCCGGGACAAATGCCGGCGCTATGGGCATTTTTATAGCGTCTTTCAATGGACCGGCCAACAACAACACGATAACCAACAATGAAATATACAACACAACAGCGTACGGAACGAATGCGAGTGCTATGGGTATTTGTATAATGGGCGGACCTGCCAACAACAACACAATAACCAACAACGAACTATACAATGCGACGGCATCCGGCGGAGGGTACACGGCTGGATTTGGAATTTATGCAATGAACGCAACCGACAATAGACTGCTCAATAACACTGTAAGCTCAAATGATTTTGGGATAATGCTGGATTCAGCGAGTATTAACACGCTAACCAATAATACTGTGACCTTGAACAACAACTACGGCATCCATCTGTCTTCCTCGAACAACAACAACCTCACCAACAATACCGCCTGGAATAATACCGGCCTCGGCATCGTCCTGTATTCTTCGAGCAACAATACCCTCACCAGCAACAATGTCACCTCAAACCACGACGACGGCATCTCCCTGGGTTCTTCGAGCAACAACACCCTCATCAACAACACCGTAGGCTCGAACGACTGCAAAGGCATCTTCCTGCTTTCTTCGAGCAACTGTAACAACCTCACAAACAACACTGTCTCAAACAACGGCCACTACGGCATCTGGCTGGATTCTTCAAGCAACAACAACATCTACAATAACTACTTCAACAACACCAATAATGCCTGGGACAACGGGACCAACATCTGGAATACCACAAATACTACTGGGCCGAATATCATCGGTGGACCATACCTTGGTGGAAACTACTGGTCGAATTACAGCGGGAATGATACCAACGGAGATGGCTTTGGGGACATTCCTTACAATATCAGCGGGGGTTCGAATAAGGATTATCTGCCCCTGGTTCTCCCGGTCCACAACGTGAACACTGGAGAAGATTTCCTAACGATTCAGGCTGCGATAGACGATTCTAATACTGCAAATGGGCACACAATTACCGTTGCCCCGGGGACTTACAATGAAAATGTGAATGTCACCAAGCGGCTAACGATTCGCTCGACTTCTGGAAATCCTGCCGATACCATTGTGGCTGCAACAAATTCAAGTGACCATGTGTTTAATGTTACCGCAGATTGGGTGAATATAACCGGGTTCACGGTTCAAAATGCCACTGCAGACTATATGGCTGGAATTCATTTAGACAGCGTGCAGCATTGCCACATTTCCAGCAATCATGCCATAAATAACTACCATGGCATCACCCTGGGTTCTTCGAGCAACAACACGCTCACTGACAATACAGCTTCGAATAATAACCAGATAGGCATCTTCCTGGTTTCTTCAATCAGCAACATATTTATGAACAACACTGCAACGAATAACACGCACGGCATCACGCTGCTTGGTTTCAGCAACAGCAACACCATCTACAACAACTACTTCAACAACACCATCAATGCCCAAGATAATGGAAACAACGTCTGGAACACCACAAATACTACCGGGCCGAACATCGTTGGTGGGCCGTATGTCGGCGGCAACTACTGGTCGGATTATACCGGCAATGATACCAGTGGGGATGGCTTTGGAGATGAGGGACTTCCTTATAATTGTACTGGAAGTATCCAGAATGGTGGGGATTATCTGCCGTTAGTGGTGCCGACCGGTGCAACCCTGGAAGGGCATGTTGGCTTCCCAGGAGCTTCTCAGGGTCCCAGGTGGGTGCGGGGGCTTGAGGTAAAGTTCTTCAACTCGACAACTCAAAATGAGACGGCATGGTCGCCGATGAATAGCACCACCAACAGTACCGGGGTGTTCAACATCACCGGTCTTGAGCCGGGCACCTATGATATCGGAATTAAGAACTGGACATGCCTGAGTGAGGTGAACACCAGCGTAGCGTTGACTGCCGGTAACACCACGGTGGTAGATTTTGGGATGACACGAGAGGGAGATTCCAATAATGATGATTGGATTGTTCTGGCGGACAGGACGATACTGTACACTGGTTGGGGGACGCAGCAAGGAGGTGCCGGGTGGAATGCTCATTGTGATTTCAATCGTGATGGATGGCTTACCCTGGCGGACAGGACGATAATGTATACTTACTGGGCTCAGCATGGGGACCTGAGTTGAGGTTGCTGAACATGGTTGAAGAGGTGGTAGCTATTAGCCTTCAGCCATTAGCTAACCGCTGACTGCTGATTACTGACTGCCATTGCGAGGCGTAGTTTAGAAATGTAGTTGCCCAATTTATTGGGCAATTGTGCCTGATGAATCAGGCAACTACGAAATCTCGGAGGCGAAGAAGCAATCCCACACCGCCACCGAGATTGCCGCGCTTCGCTCGCAATGACAGTAAAAAAGGGCTCGCAATGACACCCCCCTCTGTCATTGCGAGGCACTCTGGTGCCGAAGCAATCTGGTGAGATTGCTTCACTTCGTTCGCAACAAGGATTGCCGCGCCTGGCCCCTTCGCTACGCTCGGGGCTTCAGCTCACCGCAATGACACCCCCCTTTGTCATTGCGAGGCACTCTGGTGCCGAAGCAATCCCATGCCCCACCGAGATTGCCGCGCCTTCGGCTCGCAATGACACCCCCCTTTGTCATTGCGAGGCACTCTGGTGCCGAAGCAATCCCGGTGGGGCATTGACAAAGGTGAGCCTCCCCCATAATCTACACAATATAAGATGCATCTAAACCCCCAGGATTTGCCGTGGGTGATTGAAGGAGGCTGAAATGAGGAAACTGGGATTTATGAGAAAGCTGGGATTTATTATCGGTATTATCGTGCTTCTGATGGCGGTAATGCCCCTCAGCGTGCCTGTCAATGACAGTTTACCGGCTCAGGCGGCTGAGCCACCTGTACTACAGGAGGCACCGAGGCGGCCGCCGCCACAACAACCCCCCCCCGGTGATAGACGGGCATGGAACAGGTTTCATACCGCCAGCCGTGGACCTGTCCCATATCACCGGACAGAGAATGCCTGACGGCTCTCTGGTGGGAGAGTTGCCGGTGGGGCAACCACCACCGCCAGCTTCATTTGATTGGCGTAACCAGAATAAGGTCACCTCGGTGAAGGACCAGGATGGTTGCGGTTCCTGTTACGCCTTTGCCTTAATTGCCAACATTGAATCCAAGATATTGATCGACACCAACACCACTCCCCCCGGTCCCGACTACTCTGAGAATAATGCCAAGGAATGCAACTGGCGTGAGCTAAACAACTTCATGTATCCTCCTGGCATCCCATGGGGCAGCTGCGATGGTGGAAACTGCTACATGCTTGCCAGCCTGTTCTCCCAGGAAGGCATAGTCCTGGAGATAGATGACCCATATAACGCCACTGATGTCGCTTGCAACTCCAGCTGTCCGTATAACAAGACGCTGCTGGACTGGAGAATTATATCGGGTAACTGGACACCCAGTACCAACATGCTGAAGAGCTACATTTATACATACGGTCCGGTGTGTACCAACCTGTATATTGGCGACAGCAATGACCCGGCATGGCAGGATGAATTCGCCAACTATAATGGCAGTTATACCTTGTACTATACAGGACCATATCAGCCCAGCCACACTGTAGTCATTGTTGGCTGGGACGACACCCTGCCGCATGCCGGAGGCACCGGCGGCTGGATTGTGAAGGATTCCTGGGGCAATGGCTGGGGTAGTGGTGGCTACTTTACCATCGCCTACGGCTCAGCCCGCATCGGCTCCTGGTCCTCATTTGTGCACTCTTGGCAGGATTACGATAACAATGGCGGAATCATGTATTACGACGATGATGGCTGGAGCTGGAGCGTGGGCTTTGGATTGTTCCCAAGTACTACTGCCTGGGGACTGTGCAATTTCACCCCGACAAATAATACCTATGCTACCCGCGTGGAGTTCTGGACCACGGATGCCCCCACCGACATTGATATATACATCTACGATGACTTCAATGGGACACATCTGAGCAATCCGCTGGTCAGCCAGTGCAACTACAGCTTCAATGAAGCGGGCTACCATTCGGTGCCATTAAACTCGCCCCTGCCGCTGACCAGCGGTGACGATGTTATCGTGGTGATAAAATTCACTAACAGCGCTTTCCCGTACCCTATACCGGCCGACTCGAACGGGCCGATTGAAACGGGGCGGACATATGTGAGCTTCCCCTTTGGTGCCAATGACACCGGCTGGATTGACTTGGGGGCAGAGGCAGATTGGGATGTCGCTATTCGACTACGCACCTCCACAGTACCCTTGCTGCCTTGCACCTGCGGCGACATCTGCGTCGGTACCACCGGCTGGTGGAGAGGTGGAGGTGATTTCAATGCCAGCAGCACACCTATTCGGAGTGCGGTCAGTAACGCCACCGGCGGAGAGACGATTTGCGTTAAGGATGGCACATACCACGAGAACGTGGACGTGAATACGGCTAATTTGACCATTCAATCTGAAAATGGCTATGCGAACTGCGTCGTGAATGCAACGGACTCAAATGACCATGTGTTCTATGTAAACGCAAATTACGTGAACATAACCGGGTTCACGGTGGAGAATGCCACTGGAACCGGCAAAGCTGGGATATACCTTTCTAGCGCGGACCACTGTAACATTTCTAACAGCAATGTAACAGATAACTACTATGGCATCCGCCTGTATTCTTCGAGCAGCAACAACACGTTGACAAACAACATCGCCAACTCGAACAACGACGCCGGCATCTACCTGGTGTCTTCGAGCAACAACAATGCTCTCACCAACAACACCGCCTCGGACAACAACGACGGCATCTTCATAGGGTCCTCAAGCAACAACAACCTTACGAACAACACCGCCTCAAATAATAGCGTCCACGGCATCTACCTGTGGAGTTCCAGCAACAACAACCTTATGAACAACACGGCAAACTCAAACACCTACGGCATCTATCTGCATTCTTCGAGCATCACTACCATCATCAACAACACTGCAAACTCGAATTGGTACGGCATCACCCTATCTTCTTCGAGCGACAACAACACTCTCAGGGACAATACCGCCTGGAGCAACACGAACCGCGGCATCTCCCTGGATTCTTCAAGCGACAACAACACTCTCAGGGACAATACCGCCTGGAACAACACCGTGAACGGCATCTCCCTGGAATCTTCGAGCAACAACACGCTCATGAACAACACCGCGAACTTAAACAACAACGGCATCTCCCTGGTGTCTTCAAGCAACAACAACCTCACCAGCAACAAGGCATGGAATAATAGCGGCTACGGCATCTACATAGGGTCTTCGAGCAACTATAACAACCTCACCAACAACACCGCCTCAAATGGTCAATTTGGCATCTATCTGTATTCTTCGAACAACAACACCATCACCAACAACACTGTAAACTCAAACACCCTTCGGGGCATCCATCTGTATTCTTCTTCAAGCAACAACGCCATCTACAACAACTACTTCAACAACACGCAAAATGCCTATGATAACGGAGTTAATACCTGGAATACCACAAATACCACCGGGCCGAACATCGTCGGTGGACCATATCTCGGCGGGAATTACTGGTCAGATTATTCCGGCAATGATATCAATGGGGATGGCTTTGGGGATACTCCTTACAACATCACAGGAGGCGGTTCAAACAAAGATTATCTGCCGTTAATTCCAACTTCAGTCCATAACATAGACACCGGGGAAGGTTTCTATGCCATTCAGGATGCAATAGATGACTCTAACACTACAAATGGGCACACAATTACCGTGGATGCTGGAACATATAATGAAAATGTGGATGTTGATAAGGAATTAACGATTCGCTCAACCTCTGGAAATCCCGCCGATACCATTGTGAGCGCGACAAATCCAAATGCCCATGTGTTCAATGTTACCGCAGATTATGTGAACATCACCGGGTTCACGGTGGAAAATGCCACCGGAACTGGTAGAGCTGGAATACTTCTCAACTCAACGAGCCATTGTAACATTTCCGGTAATAATATAATAAATAACTACCATGGCATCTACCTGGGTTCTTCGAACAACAATAACCTCACCACCAACATTGCGAACTCAAACACTATTTACGGCATCATCCTGGAGCATACGAGCAACAACAACAACCTCATCAACAACACCGCAAACTTGAACGACTGCGGCATCTGGCTATTCTCAAGCAACAACACGCTTGAGAACAACACCGCCAACTCGAATGATGAAGTTGGCATCTACCTGTATTCTTCGAGCAACAACACACTTGAGAACAACACCGCCAACTCGAACGAGTACGGCATCTACCTGCTTTTTGGGAGCAACAACAATATGCTCACCAAGAACGTTGCCAACTCGAACGACTATGGCATCTGGCTAGCTTATCCGAGCAACAACACACTTGAGAATAACACCGCCAACTCAAACGAGTACGGCATCTACTTGGGGTATTCGAGTAACAACAACTCGATAACGAGCAACACCGCGTCAAACAATACCGAGTATGGCATCCGCCTGGTTTCTTCGAGCAACAATACCATCTACAACAACTACTTCAACAACACCAACAATGCCTGGGACAACGGAACGAACACCTGGAACACCACGAATAGTACCGGGCCGAACATCGTCGGCGGACCGTACATTGGCGGCAATTACTGGTCGGATTACACCGGGAATGATACCGATGGGGATGGCTTTGGGGATACCCCTTACAATATCACCGGGGATTCAAACAAGGACTATCTGCCCTTGATTCCGACCGGTGCACCCCTGGAGGGGCATGTTACCTTCCCGGGAGCTCTTCAGGGTCCCAGGTGGGTGAGGGGACTTGAGGTAAGGTTCTTCAACTCGACAACTGGAAATGAGACGGCATGGTCGCCGATGAATGCCACCACCAACAGTACCGGGGTGTTCAACATCACCGGCATTGACCCTGGGACGTATAATATTTCCATTAAGAACTGGACATGCCTGAGTGAGGTGAACTCCAGCGTAACGCTGGGTGCTGGCAACACCACGGTGGTAGATTTTGGGATGACACGAGAGGGGGATTCCAATAACGATGATTGGATTGTTCTGGCGGACAGGACGATACTGTACACAGGGTGGGGGACGCAACAAGGAGGTGCCGGGTGGAATGCTCATTGTGATTTCAATCGTGATGGATGGCTTACCCTGGCGGACAGGACGATAATGTATACTTACTGGGCTCAGCATGGGGACCTGAGTTGAGGTTGCTGAACATGGTTGAAGAGGTGGTAGCTATTAGCCTTCAGCCATTAGCTAACCGCTGACTGCTGATTACTGACTGCCATTGCGAGGCGTAGTTTAGAAATGTAGTTGCCCAATTTATTGGGCAATTGTGCCTGATGAATCAGGCAACTACGAAATCTCGGAGGCGAAGAAGCAATCCCACACCGCCACCGAGATTGCCGCGCTTCGCTCGCAATGACAGTAAAAAAGGGCTCGCAATGAC
>Ga0315547_1001322_pt1 | contig 19992 bp, 13 predicted proteins | sample SalMarSW160240MG_2_FD_202542 | JGI IMG/M metagenome (GOLD analysis project Ga0315547, IMG submission 202542) | Salt marsh sediment microbial communities from the Plum Island Ecosystem LTER, Massachusetts, United States - Salt Marsh Sediment SW1601-240 ...
CCTATATTCTTTTTCAAAAAACTGGTCTATGTAAAACGAGAGGTGAGGCAAGGAGGTTAATATCCCAGAAGGGTGCATATATAAATGGGCAAACGGTTCCATCCTTTGAAACAATAGTTGGGCCGGATGATATCCGGAGTAATATTATTTTGTTAAGAGCAGGGAAAAAGAAATACCTCAGAGTTCAAATTCAAGACTCATAGCCCCAAGAGAGGGAAAGGGGGGAATGGAGTAATGGAGAAATGCAAAACCAATACTTTGTCACTCTATTACTCTAATATCCCATCACTCCAATACTCTCTGGCCCAGACCTGACTTAAAAATTATGAGTTCTATGGCTTATGCTCCCGAAATATCAAGGCAATAGCAGCATGTTACTGACAAGTCGCGGCAGGGCAGGCCATCTCTCCATTGCCCCAAAGCTCCAAAAGTAAATGAAAGTGAAAAAGAAAAAAAATAAAAGTGCTCAAAAAAAAATAGATGATCTATCTATTGATTCCCAGCATGATGTCACACCTGTTCCGAAAGAGCAGGAAGGCTCTTTGGTCGCCTATGATCCTTTGCAAATGTATTTATGGGAAATTCGGAGGTATACGCTTCTTACCAGAGCTGAAGAGATAGAGCTTGCTATTAAATATAGGCAAAAAAATGATCCGGAGGCGGCTCATAAGCTTATTCTATCCAATCTAAGATTAGTGGTAAAGATAGCAATGGACTTTCATAGGTATTGGATGAAAAACCTTATGGATTTAATCCAGGAAGGAAATGTTGGGTTAATGCAGGCAGTCAGGAAATTTGATCCATACAAAGGCATTAAATTTTCTTATTATGCCTCATTTTGGATAAAGGCCTACATCCTTAAGTTTATCATGGAGAATTGGAAGTTAGTCAAGATCGGGACTACTCAGTCTCAAAGAAAACTTTTCTTCAATCTTGCAAAGGAAAAAGAGAGGTTGCTATCTTTAGGGTATGACCCTGAACCAAAACTCCTTGCAGAGCGATTAGATGTAAAAAAAGATGAAGTAGTAGAAATGGCGCAGCGATTAGGCGGTTGGGAGGTTTCTCTTGATGCACCGGTTAAAGAAGATGCTAAGCAAGATTATGGATCTTTCCTCCCCTCTCCAGAAATGGATATAGATCAACAGATATCTATAAAGGAGAGAAGAGAGTTGCTCCGAGAAAAATTAGAGGAATATAGGAAAACTCTTTTAGGGAAACACAGGGATATATTTGATAATAGAATATTGACCGAAGAGCCCTTAACCCTTCAGGAGCTTGGAGATAAACATAACATTTCCAGGGAAAGAGTTCGGCAGATTCAGGACAAGATCCTTAAAAATGCCAAGAAATGGTTGGTTGCAAATATACCCAATTTTGAGGAAGATTTCTCTGACCTTTTAAATGAATAAGGCAATTAAAAAAATATCTATTTTATCTCTGTGTGTTTCAATGGCGCTTGCCCTGTCGTGTGTGGGTGTAGAAGAAAAGCTTCCCTCAAAGCAAGACGCTATTCTATCAGGAGAAATTAGTGATAAAAAAGATTTTTCCCACTATGCCTATCAAAACTATGCCTTCGCATGTATAGCGATAACAAATGGCGATTATAATGATGCGGAAATCTATTTAAAAGAGGCCCTGAAATATGACAAAGACTCCCCATATTTACTTATGAAATTGTCTGAAGCATTGGTTGAAAACGGTAAGATGGAGGATGCATTACATTTCGCCAAAAAGACAGTTGACCTAACCCCTGATGATAGTAAGGCACGGGAGTTCCTGGCAGAAATTTACTCTCAGCTAAAGAAATTTGACCTGGCTATATCCCAGTATAGGGAAATCCTGAAAAAGGACCCACATAACATAGAAGCAAGGCTTTATCTATCGACACTCTATATCAGGTTGAAAAAATATGATTATGCACTGAATGAGCTATCCATTCTCATAAAGAATGAACCTGAGCTGACAATAGCTCATTATTATAAAGGAAGGATAAATTTAGAACTCAAAGCATATAACAAAGCACAGGAGGCATTTAATAAGGTACTTGAAATAAATCCCAGATTCCTTCCAGCCCTTTTCGATTTGGCAATTCTGTTCAATAAAACAGATAACGTTGATATGGAAATAGAAACCTATAACAAAATAGTGCATTTATACCCTCACAATACCATAGCGAGGGAAAGACTTATTGCCCTTTATTACAAGATCGGTCAGGAGGAATTGGCTGAAGAGCATATGGATGAGATGAAAAAGATGTTAGATCCTGGAGATCTAAAGAGAAAAAGACTTGGCCTAATATACCTCAAATATGGAAAATTTAGTGAGTCTATTGCAGAACTTACATCAATAGTATCTGCATGGCCAGATGATCAGGAGGCGAGATATTATCTAGGAGCGGCTCTGGAAGAGAATGAAGATTTTAATAAGGCCTATCAAAACCTTAATCTTATTCATCCCGATAGTAGTTATTTTATAGATGCCAGGATGCGCATGGCCTATATTTTGGAAAGGCAAAAAAAACCTGATAATGCAATAAAACTCCTTAAAGAAACCATTAATCACGGGAAGAAAAATCCTCAATTATATTTGATGTTGGCCTCACTCTATGAGATTAAAGATGAATTTCCAAATGCGATGGATATTTTGAAGGAGGGATTGAAATCCAACAAAAGAAATACTGGCCTTTTATACAGACTTGGCATTGTATTGGACAAGCTAAAAAGAAATGAAGAGTGCATCCAACAAATGGAAATGGTAATAAAGATAGACCCTAAGCATGCTGACGCCCTTAACTACATTGGCTATACCTATGCTGATAAGGGCATTTATCTTGATAAGGCACAAGAGTTAATTAAAAAGGCTCTGCAGTACAAGCCCAAGAGCGGTTATATAATTGATAGCCTGGGATGGGTTTATTTTCGGAAAGGGCTTTACGATAAGGCCCTTATTGAGCTTAAAAGGGCTATCGAATTGGCCCCTGAAGATCCTGCCATTAATGAGCATCTCGGTGATATTTATTTCAATAAAAAGGAGTATGAAGAGGCCTTGAAGATTTACAAAAAGGCACTTTCTTTAGAGAATGCGAATCAGGAGACTCTTAATAGGAAAATAAAAGATGTTATGGAGCATCTGAAAGGTAATGCGCCTTGATATATGCCCTAAAGAACCATCAATTATAAATCCAAAAAGTGTTGAGTAATTACCTTGATATTGTATAAAACATGGAACAATTTTTTATCATATAAGTTTGGCCACCAAGGCTCAAAGGCACGAAGAAATCATTACGTCTCTTATTAAAAATGATATTTAAAGAATTATATAATAATCTTGGTGACTTGGTGTCTTTGTGGCTGAACTATTACCTTTTATCATCTCTATCTATTTTTCTTTTAGCCTTTCTTTTCGGATGTGCGTCTCTTGCACCTTTCCCGCCTGCTAAACCTTTCTCTCAACAAGAGTCTGACCGAATTATTTCCAACCTACAAGATCAAGAGGAAAAAGTATCGAGCTTTCAAGGAATTGGAAAGTTAATGTTAAAAAAAGGGGAAGAAGAAATAGAGGCAAATCTTTTTGCTGTTGGAAGTAATCCTTATAAAATCAGGCTCGAAATTACTCATCCCTGGGGAAAACCACTCCTTTACATCGTAGCTGATGAAAAAAGTATTTCAGTATTATCTCTGACTGATAAGAAATTTTTCAGGGGCCCACCACATTCTTTAGACATAAAACAGTTTTTTCTATATGGTCTCGATATGGATTTAGCATGGAAGATATTTTCTGGTAGTGTGCCAATACTATCTGCATCAGGCGGAACAGTGAGCTTGAAGCCAAATGAAATATCTCTTTATAATAAGCAGGGTGAGATTATAGAAACGATTTCTTTTTCTTCAAAAACCCTTCTGCCTCGATCCATCTATTTACCAAAGAAAGGATTTAGTATACTTCTGTCGGAATTTGAGGAAGGAGATTTGGGGCCTCACCCCTTAAAAATAAAGGTGTTAAAGGAAAATGAAGACCAATTAGTAGTGATAAGATATAAGAGTTTTATGCTGAATAAACCAGTCCCTGAAGAGATTTTCCAATTGAACCCACCCCCAAGCTTTGAGATTGTTAATCCGAACAATAGTTGATTGAGTAGTCAAAAGGTTGAGTGGTTGGATAGTTATTAACTTAGCGACTTAACTAAAGATAATCTAAGTGTAATTACTCAGGTTCAAAGTTCCAGGTTCACGGTTCAAGGTTGATGGTTTCGTAAAAAGTCGAATTTCCCCTCCCCTGGTGGGAGGTGATTAAGGGGAGGGGGACGTAAGTGCGTGAAATAACGCTGTATTCACCCTCACCCCAGCCCTCTCCCATGAAGGGAGAGGGAGTATTTTTGACTTTCAAGTAACTTAAATTTGTAAATGTGTTATAACTTGCTGATGTTTCACAGTATCTCTCGAAATAACGAATTTGCCAAAAACGTAAGTTACTTCCAATTATAATGCCGACGTGTTGGCATAGCGGAGCTTTTTACGAGTCCATCAAGGTTAGAGAGAAAAAATAATGCCGAATCATCAATCTAAAGTATTTGGTTTCGATTTGAAGATAAATGAGGAGTTCATCCGGTTCTTGCCACAAGCCACGCCTTATTGAATGGATGTCAACCGTGAACATTGAACGGTGAACCCGACAACCTGAGTAGTTAAATCTAAGTTACCTAAAGTTAACACAACAGACACCATAAACCCGATGAACACAAAAAACCCAATACTGTTTGTGGCTGATACAATGCTTGGAAAATTAGCCAGATACTTACGGATTATGGGATACGATACCTTTTACCAGACGAGCTATCAAGACCAGAAACTATCCGAGTTGGTTAAGGAGGGAAGAATTCTCCTGACAAGAAATCATACAACTGCTACACAATACTCAAATTCTGTCTTCATAGACCATGATCTGGTGAAAGATCAATTAAAGGCAGTTGACAAATCACTAAAGCTTACACGGGATCGGAGAGACTGGTTCAGCAGGTGCCTTGTCTGTAATTCACCTCTATCCAAGGCTGAATTAGAAGTAGCACGGCAAAATGTCCCTGATTTTGTTTTTTTTAAGTATCATGAAAAGATTGTTTTTTGCTCCACGTGCAGACGATTTTACTGGCCAGGTACTCATAGAGAAAGGATGTTAGAAAGATTGAAAGATTGGGAATATTGAATCAATGTTCAGTAACATAATTTATATTATTATTGTACTGGTACTATTTCAGTTTAATTACCCTGTGGAGGGTTTATTTAGATCACCTATAATCAATATTTTTATTATCTTTCTACTCTGGCTCAATTTTGCAATCTATAGTAGATATCATTTTTTAAGGCTTTTAGCTTTTTATAGAGGTAATTCCACCAGTTTTGCTCAGAGCAAGGTAAGTTCTACTTATCACTCTGTTATCACGAAACTCTCCATTTTATCCATAGTGATATTCGCCTTATTTGTTTACCTTCTCAATCTAAAATACTGGCTTCTTAAAATCCCTGGCTTCACCACATTTTCTATTTTGCCGAGCGCTGTGGCCATCCTTATCTTTTTTATCTTTCTTGCCACCATCTGGTATTATGGGTACCCTGCCTATTGTGCCATCTTTCCATGTTCGGTAACAAGGTGGGTTTATGTAGTATCAAATATAAAGCTTAATTTTCCTATTATTTTTCCTTGGGCGATCCTTACCGTTTGCTATGATTTAATTGGCTTACTTGCATGGCCCTCTTTAAAGAAGATCTTTGAAAATGAGATCGGACAATTTATATTTTTTACTGTATTTCTGATTATCTTTGTAATATTCCTCCCTCCCTTTATCAAATATTGGTGGGGCTGTAGCAGCCTTCCCCAGACAGAAAAGAAAGAGAGTATAATGAATTTTCTGCGTAAGTCCGGCTTTAAATATAAAGACATATTACGGTGGCCGCTATTAGAGGGGCGGATGATGACCGCTGGGGTTATGGGTTTACTACCAAAGTTTCGGTATATCCTTGTAACGGATTCTTTATTAGACCTCCTTTCAGAAGAAGAACTCAATGCGGTGATGGCCCATGAAATAGGCCATATAAAATATAAACACATTCTTTTCTACATCTTTTTTCTCTTAGGCTATATGGCTCTCTCAATTGGCCTTTTTGATATCTTCTTCTATGTAATGGCCGCTCATCCCTGGTTATTTAACTTATTACGTAGCCAAAAAGAGGTCCAGACAGGTATATTTTATTCACTCTTCTCTGTGCCTGTCATATTGAGTGTCATCCTTTACTTTCGATATATCATGGGTTTTTTTATGAGGAACTTTGAGCGTCAGGCAGATCTCTATTCAGCTAAACTCATGGGTAAACCTGAACCCACTATCATGTCGCTTGAAAAGATTGCACAAATGAGCGGTCAAAGTCGAAATCACCCATCCTGGCATCATTTTAGCATTGCTGAAAGAGTTGAGTGTTTGTGGAGATCCTTGCAGGATCCTCAATTAATCAAGCGCCATTCCAGACGTTTAGCGCTCTTTTTGATTGTCTTTTTCTTCCTTATTGCCTCTCTGGGATACGCACTAAATTTTAGTCCCCTAAAGAGAAATATCGAACATATATTTCTTACACATATCTTGAATCAGCAACTTATTGACTCCCCAGAAAATATCGAGACCTACAAAAATCTTGCATATATCTATCAAAGAAGAGAGAACCTTTCCAAGGCCAAATGGGCATATGAAAATATCCTCAGGCTCAATCCTGATGACGGAATGGCGCTTAATAACCTTGCATGGATTTTAGCTACAGCCCAGGATACAACACTTCTTGATTATCCAAAGGCACTTTCATTAGCCAAAAGGGCTGTTGGGATAGAAAGCTCGCCAACCTTTTTGGATACCTTAGCTGAGGCTTACTATGTAAACGGATCGCAGGATAAGGCAATACAGACTATAAAGCAGGCATTAGAAAAGGCATCTGATAATAGGAAATATCTTATTAGTCAATTGGAGAAATTTAAGAAAGGGGCAAAAGTGACTCCTTGAAGCTGAACAAAGAAGGATTCTAAGGGAACGGGCGAGAGCAATCATTAGAAACAGGACTTGGATTAGGTATAGTGAAGGGAGGGGTTATTCCGCTAAGGCTGTAAAATATCTGTATTCAGCCACCAAGGCACAAAGACCCAAAGAGAAGACAAATATAAATTAAATAACGGAGATTTCTCATTAATTTCAATCCCGATTTATCGGGATTGAAAAAGCTATAATAAAGAATAATTCTCTAATCTTGGTGCCTTGGTGCCTTTGTGGCAAGATACCTGAGTAGATACAAACATCTTTTAAATGTTGACAACGCAAATAATTGTATGATAATATAGTTTTTGATTGATGATTTCCATTATGACTTACTATCTGGCAGAAGTAAACTGAAAAATGGAGGATCATAATGTCAGTTGTTACTACATCAAGCCGGGGGCAGATCGTCATTCCCAGAGATGTGAGAAAGCATCTTCATATCGGTCCAGGGAAAAAGGTCCTGATCAGGGCCGAAGGAGATCGGGCAATTCTTTTCCCGCTTCCTGATGATCCTGTGGATCATTTCTGCGGTATCTTTCAGAAAGGAACATCACTTACCAAGGCACTTTTGGCCGAGCGGGGAAAGGAGCGAGCTCGTGAAGCGAAAAAGATTACTGGATAGCTTTGCCATGATTGCTTATCTGAATAAAGAGAAGGGTTTTGAAAAGGTCCGTGATGTAATGTCTGAGGCTCAGAAATCGGGCGATTCTGTTTTGATGAACGAGATAAATGTGGGGGAAATCTACTATATTCTTTTCAGAAAAAGGGGGCCGGAAAAAGCTGACTACTTCATAGAGACAATACTTGCATCACTACCGATTCTTACAGTCTCGAATGGTTTTGCTGATGTGATTAATGCTGCCAAAATTAAGGCAGAGCATCCTCTCTCCTTTGCCGATTGTTTTGCTGTTGATACAGCCCGCAAATATAATGCCGTTATCATGACAGGGGATCCGGAATTCAAAAAGATAGATCAGCTTGTTGAAATAGAATGGCTTGATTGATTTACTTAGTTTTTTAAGGATGTCCCGCTTTATATTGATTTTTGGGATAAAAAGATCACCAGAAGGAGGCATTTATCTCTGTGAAAATAGGAAGAAATGATCCCTGCCCTTGTGGAAGCGGTACGAAATACAAGAAGTGTTGTTTGAAAAAGGATGAATTGAAAAAAGCGATTTCACTACCAAACGAAACCTTGAATGAAATTTAATTTGGCTGTACGATCGGCTATGGCACGTAATCTTTCGGCTGGATTGTGCCTGGATCTTTACAACTACCGGACGTATCCTGAAATAGCCGCAAATTTAAATATATACAGAATACTTGAATTTGGGAAAAGAAAAGAATAAGGCAAAAGGGGTTCAGTTTCAGGGTTGTAAAATAGTAAACAAATGGTATGGTATCCTTAAATCCGGTGACATTTCAGTATCAGGCAAGTATTCATGACTCGACCATAATCATTCAAGGTAACGATTTTATTCTATCCAAAAACTATTTGTTGAATGGAGCACGTGATGAATAAGCCAAAACAGGTAAACATTACACGAAGGTTGATATTTGGTTTTTGTGGATTGATTTCAATATTTCTTCTATTTGGTATGTTCACTCTGTGCGATATCCACAGGATTTCCGATCTGAGTCGTACAATCTATAATCACCCATTGGTCGTATCAAATGCTGCCCTTCAATCGAATGTATCCATTACAAAAATGCATCGCAACATGAAGGATGTAGTGCTTTACAATTCCTTATTAAAAGTTCAGAAATTCATTGTGGCAATGAATGAGGAAGAAAAGCAGGTATATACGCATCTCGATATTGTAAAAAACAGAATAATAGGTGAAGAAGGCAAGGCTCTTGAAATTGAAGCCAGAAATTTCTTTGATGCCTGGAGGCCGATTCGAAAAGAAGTTATCGGATTGGTTACTGGAGATCAAAGAGAAAAAGCGGTCAAGATAACAACAGGAAAAGGAGCCAATCATGTTGCCTTATTAGAAGAAAAAATGCTTCGGCTAACGAAATACGCGAGAGAAAAAGCTTCGGATTTTATGCATGAATCTGAAAGAGTACATTCAAGGTTGAATATGATTTCGATCTTTTTATTGTTATTTGGTATCTTCACATCGTTCCTGGTGGCCTTTTTTACCATAAAGTATACTTCATCGGCAGAAAAGGAACTTCAGGAAAGTGAAAATAACCTTAGAGACTTGATGGAAAATGTTCCCGCTGGTGTTACGGTAAGTTCACCTGAAGGCGTAGTATATGAAGCCAATTTAACTGTATTAAAACTGTTTGGTTACGACTCAAAGGAAGACTTTTTTAAGACACCTGCTCCTTCTCATTACTACGATAAAAAAGAAAGGGAGCGTTTTGTTGAACTCCATAAGAAAGGTTTGTCTAAAGATTTTGAGTCACAATTTATCCGCAAAGACGGTACTGTATTCTGGGGCACCGTTACTTCTTTATCCCAAATAACCGCAACAGGGGCAACTCGGGATCTCAACGTATTCCAAGATATCACCGAGCGTAAACAGGCGGAGAAGGCGCTGTGGGAGAGCGAGGAGAAATATCGAACCATCCTTGAAAGCATCGAAGATGGATACTATGAGGTTGACCTTGCAGGAAACCTTACCTTCTTCAATGATTCCATATGCAAAATACTTGGATACACCAATGATGAATTAATGGGTATGAATAACCGACAGTACACAGAGAAAGAGAATGCTAAAAGACTATATCAAACCTTCAACAGAGTATATAAAGCAGGAAAACCTACAAAGATATTTGATTGGGAGATTATTAGAAAAGATACTACCAAAGGACATGTAGAGGCCTCCGTATCTCTCATAAAGGATACAGAAGGTCAGCCAATAGGGTTTCGAGGTATTGCCCGGGATGTAACAGAAAGAAAACTCGCTGAGGAAGCACTTCGCAGTGAAGAAGAAAAAATCAGGGTTTTAACAGAAAAATCCCCGTTAGGGATTTCTCTAATTGGGGAGGATGGGCATTACGAATATCTCAATCCCAAGTTTATTGAGATGTTTGGCTATACACTGGCGGATATTCCTGCAGGGCGAGATTGGTTTATTAAAGCATACCCCGATTCGAGATACAGACACGAAGTCATCTCGACCTGGATCGACGATCTTGAAAAGTATGAGAGTGGCGAATCACGTTCCCGGTCATTTAAAGTGTCATGTAAAGACGGCTCAGAAAAAGAGGTGTACTTTAGATCGGTGACTATGGAAGCCGGAGAACATTTTGTGATTTGTGAGGACATTACTGAAAGGACTCAATTAGAAGCCCAACTCCAACGCGCAGAGAAAATGGAGGCCATCGGCACCCTTGCAGGTGGTGTAGCCCATGACCTCAATAATGTATTATCTGGTATAGTAAGTTATCCTGACTTGTTATTAATGGACCTTCCTGAAGACAGCCCCCTGAGAAAACCCGTTTTAACCATTCAAAAATCAGGGAAAAAAGCTGCTGATATTGTGCAGGATTTATTGACACTGGCAAGAAGAGGGGTTGTTGCTTCAGAGGTTGTGAACGTAAACCAAATTATAAATAGCTATCTTAGTTCTCCAGAACATGAAAAGCTCAGAGAGTTTCATCCTGATGCTAAAATTGAAAGCGATCTTGAGACAAACTTGCTCAATATTATGGGCTCCCCTGTCCATCTTTCAAAGACTGTTATGAACTTGGTTACTAATGCAGCAGAGGCAATGCCTGATGGAGGAAATATATTCATATCAACCGAAAGCAAATATATTGATAATCCAATAAGAGGTTATGATGATGTAAAAGAAGGCGACTATGTTATTCTTACTGTATCAGATACCGGGATAGGTATTTCATCAGAGGATATGGAAAGGATATTTGAGCCATTCTATACAAAAAAGGTGATGGGCAGAAGTGGAACAGGATTAGGTATGGCAGTTGTATGGGGGACCGTAAAAGACCATAAAGGATATATTGATATTCAAAGCACTGAAGGAAAAGGCACCACCTTTACTCTTTACTTTCCAGTAACAAGAAAAGAAATAAGTGGCCAAGAAGAAGCCCTTCCAATAGAAGATTACATGGGAAAGGGAGAGTCCATTTTGGTGGTGGATGATGTGGAAGAGCAGCGTGAAATTGCATCTCGGATACTAAAGAAATTGGGCTATTCAGTCACAACAGTATCAAGTGGAGAGGAAGCGGTTGATTACCTGAAAGATAATCCAGCAGATCTTCTGATATTAGATATGATTATGGACCCTGGAATTGATGGACTTGAGACATACAAAAGGATTCTCAAATTACACCCAAACCAAAAGGCAATCATCGCAAGTGGATTTTCTGAGACAGACCGCGTAAAGGAAGCTCAAAGATTAGGTGCGGGGAAATACATAAAAAAGCCTTACACTTTGGAAAAGATAGGAATAGCTGTTAGGGATGAATTAGAAAAATAGGCATTTTTGAAAGTAAAACATAGCTGCTATGATTGTGCAATTTCCAGAAGCCAAAAAACTTATGACTACCAAACGAAACCTTGAATAAAATCTAGTTTGGCTGTATGATCGATTATGGCAAGATATCAATAGGTGGGACAAATCCAAAATTGGTTTGCATACCAAGTAATAATTGATTTGGATACAATTCCATATTATGCAAGAATGTGTAGCCCGCGGTGCTTTATCTAATCTAATTTTTGATGAAATAGTGGTAATAATCTGATGAAGGAACATTCCAGCCATTTCTTCGATAGAATAAAGACTTCTGAAAATCTACCTTCTCTTCCTCATATTTTATTGAAATTAATTAAGATATGTAACAGGGAGGAAAGCACCATTAGGGATATATCTCAGATAATCAATAAAGATTCATCCTTGTCTGCCAAAGTTATAAAGATGATCAATTCAACCTATTACGGGCTGTCTAGAAGGGTGACCAGCATCGATCAGGCCCTGGCGCTTTTAGGTACAGATTCCATTAAAAACATTTCCATTTGCGCTTCAGTTAACCAGGCTTTCAGCCACGTAAAAAATAATGCTGTATTTGACTTAAAGGTTTTCTGGAAGCACTCCCTGATGTGTGCCACAATGGCCCAACTGATTGCTAAAAAGACTTCATACCCCTCCCCCGACGAAGCATTTTTATCCGGGCTCCTTCATGATATAGGGAAGTTAGTCCTATTAGTGAATTTTTCGAAGGAATACTCAGACATTTTAAAGTCTTCCAAAGATCAATCAGAACTGATTTTAGCGGGAGAAGCACAACATGGCGCCACCCATTGTGAAATTGGCGCCTGGTTAATCAACCGTTGGAATCTCCAATCCTTTATGGCGGATGCGGTTCTTTATCACCATGATTCAGTGGATAGAATCCATAATGCTCTTCCTTTGGTAAAGATCATCTATGTTGCTAACATTCTATGCCCGGAAGTAGATAAAGAAGAAGTAGTTAAATATGGAATCGCGGAACATATTTTCGGATTTGAAACGCCTGAATTGGAGGAGATGATTCTTCAAGCTGAGGAAGAAGTTAAGGATGTAGCCCTATCTTTAGACATAGACATTGCAACGCCAGACATTCCAGACAAGGCAGCTTCTGACAAAGACGCTGAAAAACAAGATGATTTAATCCGTGAGGTAAGGTACTTTTCTCTATTGCAAGGCACACTTCAAAATCTATTAGAGACCCAGGATGAGGATTCAATATTGAAGGTTGTGTATCAAGGTCTCCAAATTCTATTTGATGTCAGGCATGCTTTCTTATTTCAATATGATTCGGAAAGAAATATTCTAGTCGGTAGGGACATGACTCCTGTCAAACAAAATAATCTTATCCATGAATTGGCAATACCTTTCCAAGAAGGGAAAAGCCTTTTGGTGAAATCCCTTCTCCAGGGCAATCCTCTTCATTCTTTCAGCGACTCAATTAAAAACAATTTAACCATTATCGATGAGCAACTAATCCGTGTTATTGGCAGAGACGGTATTTTTTGCATCCCAATGGTGGCCCACAAACAATATGTCGGTGTTCTGGTATTTGGGATCGATAAGGCTCAAGTTTCTCATATACCCGAGCAGAAAAAGCTCTTAACGATGTTTTCAAAGCAGGCTGCATTGGCTCTCCACACAAATGATATGAGACAACGGCAGGCAGGATTGATTCTATCTGAACGTCTGGCAGCTTCATCGGCCATAGCCAGAAAAGTGGTTCATGAAGTGAACACCCCATTGAGTATCATAAAAAATTATCTTGCCGTTTTGAGAAAAAGATTAGTTGAAGATAAAATCGTTCAAGACGAAATCAAAATTATCAACGAGGAAATTGATCGGATGGCCCAACTGGTAAATGGATTATCCGATTTCTCAGAACCAAAAATCCAGACGACAGACCAATTAGATATAAATGTCCTTTTGTCAGGCATCATAAAAATTTTCCAAAAATCTCACATGGCAAGATCAAACATCAAAGTCCAGCAGGCACTGGACTCCTCCTTTCCGAAACTTAAAATAGACAAAAATAAATTAAAGCAAGTTTTCATAAATCTTTTACAAAATGCCGTTGAGGCCATGCCCAGGGGAGGAAATATTTACATCAGTACCCGATTTGCTTCCAATAGCCTTGTAAATGAAACTAACCAGGACAAAGATGTTGATTCAGGATACGTGGAAATTAGGTTAAGAGATGATGGTCCCGGTATTCCCGATACCCTTAAATCACGGTTTTTTGAGCCCTTTATTACCTCAAAGGGCGCCGGACATTCCGGCTTGGGATTATCCATTGTTTATAATACAGTCAAAGAACTAAAAGGAACCATTACATGTGAGAGTGACAATAAAAACGGAACATGTTTCAAAATAGTATTCCCGCTGGTCTAAAATCAGGAGTTTTAAATTCAGGAGGCATGCATGTCCAATATTCCTAATATTCTCATAGTTGATGATGACCCCAGAATGTGCGATAGCTTGAAGGCGCTGTTGAGTGCTCAAGGCTATGGATTAAAAACAAGCAATAGTGTCAAAGAAGCCAGAGAATGTCTTGATAATGATACTTTTGACCTCGTTTTGCTGGACATAGTTATGGGTGAAGAAAATGGATTCACAGTCATGGATCATATCATTAGCCAAAGGCTAGATACCCTGACCATCTTTATTACAGGACATGCTGCCACAGAAACAGCAATTGAGGCATTAAGGAAAGGAGCCTATGATTTTCTAAAAAAACCGTTTGAGCCTACAGAATTGTTAAAAACAGTAGAAAACGGCCTTGATCATAAAAGATTGAAAAGTGAGAAAGGAGTTCTTAATGGAAAGCTTGCGTTCTCAGAAGAACGTTACAGGTACCTGGTTCAGAATTCCCCTGACATCATCTATACGCTGGATGAGCAAGGGCAATTTACCTTTATTAGCCACGCTGTGGAGCGACTACTCGGTTTTGAAGTCGAGCAACTGGCAGGAAGGCATTACACCACTATTATTTATGAGGAGGATTTGGAAAAGGCCAAATGGCTTTTTAACGAGAGGAGAACCGGCGACCGCACGGCTTCTGGGGTTAAATTGAGGCTAAAAATTTGTGGTGATGGTGGTCAGTTTAAGCATTTTGATGTCAAACATCTGACTATTGAATTGAAATCCAGCGGTATGTATGACAAACCCGTTACAGAAAAGGGCAAAAAATATTTAGGGACCCATGGTGTTGCAAGAGATTTAAGCGAAAGGAAGCTTCTTGAAGATCAGTTCCAGCAGGCCCAGAGGATGGAAGCCCTTGGCACATTGGCCGGAGGTATCGCACATAACTTTAACAATGTGCTGATGGGCATCCTGGGGCACACTTCGTTGGTGCTCATGGACAAGGACACCTCCCATCCCGATTTTGGGCACCTGAAGAGCATTGAGAAGTATGTCGAAAATGCAGCGGAGTTGACAAAAGACCTCTTAGGATTTGCCAGAGGAGGCAAATACGAGGTCCGACCCACCGACCTGAACGAACTCATAAGGAATGAGAACCGCATGTTCGGGCAGACCAAAAGGGAAATCAAGATAAAAGAGAAATACGATGAGAAACTCTGGACCGTGGAAGTGGATAAGGGACAGATGCGACAGGCGCTTTTGAACCTTTATGTCAATGCCTGGCAGGCCATGCCGGACGGGGGCGATCTCTACACTCAGACCGAGAACGTCACTCTTGACAAGGATTATGGCAAATTCTATGAGATTACCCCAGGCCGATACGTTAAAATCTCAGTAATCGACACTGGGACCGGCATGGATGATGCAACTAGGGAAAAAATCTTCGAACCTTTCTTTACCACCCAGGAGATGGGGACAGGCACGGGGCTAGGGCTTGCCTCCGTCTATGGCATCGTAAAGAACCACGGCGGATTCATCAACGTTTACAGTGAAAAAGGCGAAGGAACCACCTTCAACATCTACCTGCCAGCATCGGAAAAGGAGGTCATTGAAGATAAAATGCCGTCCAGGGAGTTCGCAAAGGGTGAGGGAACAATCCTGCTCGTTGATGACGAGGAGATGATCACCGATGTGGGAGAGCAGTTACTGGAAAAACTGGGCTACAGAGCCCTGGTGGCCGGGAGCGGGAAAGAGGCCATTGATGTCTATGAGAAGAACAAGGCCGACATTGACATGGTCATTCTCGATATGATCATGCCCGTCATGAGCGGTGGGGAGACCTATGATCGATTTAAAGAGATAAACCCTGATATAAAGATCCTTCTCTCCAGCGGTTACAGTATCGACGGCCAGGCGCAAGAAATATTGGATCGAGGATGTAATGGTTTTATCCAGAAGCCTTTTAGTATGAAGCAATTATCACAAGAACTCAGGAAGATATTGGATAGTTGATCTATATGAGAGACTATGAGTGATCAAATGAATAAAAACCCACCTGAAGACGAACTTGATATAGCGGTTGAGAGATTCCTAAATACTTACAAGGATTTCAGGCAAGCGGCCAAGAAACTCATGGCCATTATGGACAGTATGAACAGGCAAAGATACCAAGAACTAAAAAAACTCTCAGGGGATAATCAAAAGACACACGAGTTTTTAGTTCAGATAATGGATGATAGCGGCCAAATTGGAGAAAAGTGTTTCGGTATAAGATGCGTGGCTGAGAAGGAGAAAAGGAAAGAATAAAAAAAACACCTTTTTACCCAAATGCAGTCTAATATTGGCTATGACAAATATTGTCTGTACTCTTATATCTTGTGGTTATGAAAAATCAGCAAAACTTTCCAATAGTGTATTTATTGTGTAATGAAATCTTGCGGATTGTGATTGCAGACACGTATTATTAAAAAATTCGGATGATGAACTGCATACAACCTGTGGGATTTGTGATACAAATTTCTTCTGAATATCAGTATTCTTTTCTCTATATCTTTCCAACATAGGATTTCATATTTTAAAAGCAATAGGAGGATTTTCTCATGACCAAGAAACCATCCTATGAAGAACTACAGCAAAGAGTAAAGGAGTTAGAAAAGGAAGCCGTTGAGCACAAACGTGCAAAGGAGGAATTGCAGACAATTCTCAATGCAATACCGGTAATGATTTTCCAAAAAAACAAAGATGGAAAGACTATTCTAACAAATCAAGCCTTTGACAATATGATTGGACTATCAAAAGAGGAGATTATAGGAAAAACTACTGATGAACTCTTCCCTGAGCATGGGAAAGACATGATGAAGGATGATCAGGAAGTCATGGAATTGGGAAAGCCGAAATTGGACATTATTGAGCACTATGACAGTCCTGAAGGAACAAGATGGGCTCGAACCGGAAAAGCTCCTATAAAGGACAAGGAAGGAAATGTAGTTGGACTTATTGGCTATGCAGCAGACATTACCGAGCAAAAGCAGGCAGAGGAGAAGATAAAGCATCTAACCCTCGTGCTCCGTGCCATCAGAAACGTCAATCAACTCATCGCCAGAGAAAAAGAACGAGACAAGTTGCTTAAAGGGGCTTGCAAAAGTCTCACTGAAACCCGAGGCTTCCATAATACCTGGATTGCTCTTTTGGATGAGAATGGAGACCTTATTACAACAGCCGAAGCCGGATTAGGCAAGAATTTCTTGCCCATGATTGAGAAGCTGAAAAATGGTGTATTGACCACTTGCGGGCAGAAGGCGCTCAGACAATCAGAGGTTGTGGTGACCAAAGATCCACTTTCCTCCTGCACCGATTGTCCCCTGTCTGACAAATACCATGGTAGAGGAGCGATGACTATCCAGTTAGAATATGGCGAAAAGGTATACGGCTTGATGTCTGCCTCCATCCCCAGAGATTTCTTCTCAGATGAGGAAGAGCGAGTCTTGTTTAAAGAAATCGCAAGAGACATCGCCTTTGCACTGCATAGCATAGAACTGGAGGAGGAGCGTAAACTGGCTGAGGAAGAGCTAAAGAAACACCGTGATCACCTTAGAGAACTGGTGACAGAACGCACCTCTGAATTGAATAAAGTTAACGAGCAACTGAAGAAGGATATCTCAAAGCGCAAGCGTGTGGAGGAGGCGCTGAGGGAGAGTGAGGAGAGATATAAGGGAATGTTTAACTACACAAAAAATGGGGTTGCTATTTATAAGGCTAAAAATCAAGGTGAGGATTTCATCTTTGTGGATTTCAATAGATCAGGTGAAAAGATAGAAAGTCTTAAGAGGGACGCACTCATTGGAAAAAGAGTTACTGAAATATTTCCTGGAGTCAAAGAGCTTGGCCTTCTCGAGGTATTCCAGCGAGTTTGGGCGACAGGGAAACCTGAACAACATTCTGCTGCTATGTACAAAGATGAAAGAATTAGCGGATGGAGGGATAATTTTGTTTATAAGCTACCTTCCGAAGAAATTGTAGCTGTCTATAGTGATGAAACAGAGCGCAAGCGGGCAGAGGAAGCCTTGAGGGCATCGCAAGAATACACGAGTAATATCATTGATAGCTCTATGGATATGATCATTGCCGCTAATAAAGACCGCAACATTGTCGAGTTTAACAAAGCGGCTGAGGAAACCTTCGGATATGGTCGGGAGGAAGTCGTCGGAAAACTGTCAGACATTCTCTACGTAGATCCACAGGAAGCCCTCGCAGTCCATAAGAAGACAATCTAGCAAGGTCGATGTGCTCTGGAAATCCTCAACAGGCGAAAGAACGGCGAAGTTTTCCCGAGTTTTCTTTCCGCCTCCCTCCTGCGTGATGCATATGGTAAAGTGATGGGTGTGATGGGAGTGTCCCGTGACATCACCCGGAGAAAGCAAGCTGAAGAGCAGATAAAGATATCCCTCAAAGAGAAAGAGGTGTTTTTAAAGGAAATTCACCATCGAGTCAAAAACAATCTACAGATCATCTCCAGCCTGCTTGATATGAGAATCATGCGGACAGACAATAAACAGATTATCGATTTCTTTGAAGACATCCGCTCTAAAATCCACACCATGGCCTTTATCCATACACAACTCTATCGAAGCGAACGATTTGATCAAATCAACATACGAGCCCATGTTCAGGAATTGGTTAATTACCTATCTGACTAATGAACTGCTCATCAGCATGTGTGGGTTCAATGCCTATCAGGTAAAAAATGGTAGCTGTGAACGAGGTGTAAAACTTCGCACAACACCCATACCTGAGATTAGAGGCTCTTTGTGTGTGGACACGGTGGCCAATCATATTGTCACGATTACCCCCAGGCGAATTGAACACTTCTTTAACCGCTGTATTCAGCAATTGGCAAAACAGGGTATTTTCCCTAAAAAGACTCATGCCGCCTGGGATTGCACCCTGTATGAAACCACCAGCAAATTCAAGGGATGTGGTTCCGTCACTCATAAACGCAGAGTGAAGGCCCGTGGCTATCGTAAAAACGGCGAACTCAAATAAGTATCAGTCACCCTTTATGGATGGAAAATCTGGGCCATCTATGAAATCAAAACTGGTATACCCCTGGCTATCAAAATTGATACGATCGAAAAACCGGACAATCTGCATATCCTTGCGGTGTTGGAACAAGCCAAAGAAAATGTGAAGGAATCGAGCGTCATTGATTCCCTGGTGATTGATCGCGGTTTCCTTGACGGCAAGGTCCTCTATGAAATTGACGATCAGGGAATCGAGTTTGTCATCCCTTTGAAAAGAAATATGGAAGCAGCTAAAGATGCCCGTCAGTTAGCCTTATGCAGGGATTATGCTCCAGTTACTCGTGGAGTTGAAGTTACTCATGGCTATGGGAAAAAGAAATACACTGAAAAAGTGATCACCACCCTGGTGGGTGTGGATGATCTTTTGACCTGTGATTGGTTTAATCCAGAGGGCTCTAAGGCTAATACCACCAAGAAAGACTATGAGCCTATCCCTTTAAATGCAGTGGTTGTTAAAAAATGGGACAACAAAACTCCTCCAGTTGAAAAACAGGTCGTATTCGTGACAAATATAGACGTAAGAGATCCCTTTATAACCTTTGATCGTTATGATGAACGAAGTCTTATGGAAAATAACCTTTTTCGAGAGGTCAAACAGAACTGGCACCTTGAGCATCCACCGAAGAAGACGAAAGAAGGTGTCTATATCCAGACATATACGACCATGGCTATGAAAGCCCTCACCACCGCCTTTCTAAAATGGCAGGAGGAACAATTACCGCCTACTTTTTATTTGGTGTAATACCTGTATCTACACCGAATGCATCGTGGTTTATCTTTGTAAGTGGTTTTATTGCCATCTGTGCAATGATTCTACCCGGGATATCAGGCGCCTATATCCTTGTGCTGCTGGGAAAATATCACTACATCCTTGAGGCATTAAACAATAAAGATTTTTTTACCCTTTTCATTATAGGAGCTGGCGCCCTAACGGGACTTATAAGCTTTGCTCAGATATTAGGATGGCTTCTTAAAAAATACCATGATCTGACCATGGCAA
>Ga0315547_1001324_pt1 | contig 19966 bp, 14 predicted proteins | sample SalMarSW160240MG_2_FD_202542 | JGI IMG/M metagenome (GOLD analysis project Ga0315547, IMG submission 202542) | Salt marsh sediment microbial communities from the Plum Island Ecosystem LTER, Massachusetts, United States - Salt Marsh Sediment SW1601-240 ...
AGCAAATGATTTTTTACGTAGGCTAAGTTAAAAAAGGCTCCATTCAATAAACTTTTAAAATCTAATTGATCTGGATTTTTGTAAATGGTTCACTGCAAAACGGACAGATATTTGATCCTGAATAAAACCTTCCACAGGAGGGACAGGATTTGTATATTGCATAAACTGAATCAGAGGAAATACATGAACCGGTCATTCCACTAAGGATAGATGAATTTATCTCGTTTTCTTTTTCAAGAAGCTTAGCTTTTATTTCCCTGATCTCAAATTCGGTTTGTGCCATTTGTTCCTTTACTTCATCCCTTCTTTCCTCATTCATATCTGGATCTTCTGCAAAGAACTTGTTCAGGGTGATCAGTTTATTCTCCAGTCTTTCCAGCTCACTTTTCAAATTATTAATAAAGATCAGTTTGGTTTTTACATTTGCTTCTTCAATCAGGTCGGACCAGTTTTCAATGGAGTTCACACACTCTTCCTCAAGCAATTTGCATCTTTCTATAATTTCTTCAAAATTACAATTTATCAGATTGTAATTCAGTTCTTTCTCATTCAACCGTTCGATGTATTTTTTCGTTCTTTTTTCAGTTTGGAGAAGGTTGAAAAACAACAGTTTCAAACTTCGTATGGCTAATTTCCCACGAACAATCATTAGTTTCTCATCCGTCAGATCGACCCACTTCTTAATCAGTATGGCTCCAAGCAATCCTGAAACTAACGCTACGAGAATTGTAAAAATCAATTTTAATGTACCACTTTCTGATCCTACAGAAAAGTCCAACAATAATGCAAGAAATATAGTCAGTAATACGACCCATGGATCAAAAACCATTTTAACAAAGGTAATCCATCGTTCATAGAGTTTGATCTGCTTATTTATCATCCCATTTGTATTTTTATACATTCCAGTGCCCCGGTTTGCATCCTTCCTGATACATGTAATGAAACTGAGGTAAAAGTATGTAATTATTTATTTTAAAAGGTAATCAATTTTTACGTAAAAAGAAAAAACCGGTTGGAATTAGTGTCCCGATTTTCATCGGGTCAGAACCCGGGAATTAATATCGGTAAGATCCATGAATCTTCTAATTGACTGAGGTACTGACTATCACGAGAAACGGCCAACTCCGCTCACAAATATAGGCTTCTAATTCATTAATTAACAGTAATTTATACATTCGTCCCATAAAAAGAGCTCTTCGTAAGTTGAATTGCAGTGTTCGTCAAAAACAACCTTTGTTTTATATTAAAATCATTGACATGTAGACTACATTTGTCTAAATTGTTTTTAAATCTGAGAGGGGTGTAATAGGATCAACTTTAATGATCCTTTTATATTATCCGGTAAAAAGAGAAATAAACAATTGCATTTTGTACCGGATGAATGCTTTGGAAAAGTTAAAATGATTCCTTTTCAGAAAGCAAATAAGATACTATGGAAGAAGAGACGACACTGATCAAATACAAACAGATTGAGAATGACCTGGAGGCAAATCCATCCAAAGATACTATATGTATGGATGGATATAAATTGGTGCAGACAGATGAGATCGTAAGGAACTATGTTCCCAAAAAGGATTCAGGTTTTAAACGAAGAGTCATCCATGAGTCGAACTTACCGGTTCTCAATTTCATAACGGATCATCTGAATACACGTAAGGTAAATAAGGTTATCCTTACTTCATCGGGGACGATGGTCACAAAAAAATTGTTCCCCCCCCTTAAAACATTAATCCAAAGTAACAATATACGGGCCATAATAGATTTTAAGTTAACGAATCAAAAGCAATTTATCAACAAATATTTTGAGGCAATAAACTGGCTCCTTCCGGATGCAGGCATATATATTGGATGTGTTGAAACGAACCGTCAGCGGAATATTCGATTGTATGGTGACAAGAAAAAAAATTTTATCAAAGCATGGATCCTGTTTGAGTTCATGTTCCATCGTGTTTTACCTAAAATAAACTCTTTAAAGTCGGTATACTTCACTCTTACACAAGGGAAATACCGGTTCCTTTCGACTGCAGAAACATTAGGCAGGCTGGTTTCGTGTGGTTTTGAGATCATCGAATACAAGATCATTGAGAATCTCACCTATTTTGTTGTTATGAAAACACGTGAACCATCTTTTGATATGTCTCCAACCTACGGGCCACTTGTAAAATTAAACAGGGTTGGCAAAGATGGAAAGATCATCAAGGTCTATAAGTTCAGAACCATGCATCCCTATTCTGAATACATTCAGGATTTTGTTCTTAAACTAAATGGATACAACTCTGTTGGTAAACCGGCAAATGACTTCAGGCTCACTCCATGGGGTAAAATATTCAGAAAGTACTGGTTGGATGAAATCCCTCAATTAATTAATGTATTTAAAGGTGAGATGAAAATTGTAGGGGTACGACCACTAAGCAAGGTCCGGTTTGCAGAATTTCCTGAAGATATGCAGAAAAAAAGGATAAAGAAAAAACCCGGGTGTATCCCCCCCTATGTAGCCTTGAATATGCCAGATGATGAAGGAAATATTGAAGCGGAAAGGATTTACCTGGATGAAAGGGCGAAGAATGGTATATATACAGACATTAGTTATATCGTTAAGGCCTTGGTAAATATTTTCAGTAAGAAGATTACCAGTTCTTAGTATGGCATAACTATTTCATTGTTTTCTTACCTGATGGAGTTACATCAATCTTTTTCTTAAACTCAAACACCTGTGGAATTTTATATGATGAGAGTTTCCTGCTGCAGCAACGCAATATTCTCTCTCTGCCGATTATCGAATCTGTCCCATCTGTAAGAACCACAATGGCTTTTATGGTCTCCCCCATTAATTCGTCATACTCTCCAATTATGGTACAATCAATCACATCAGGCACAGATAAGATAACTTCCTCTATTTCTTTTGGGCTAACCCTTTTCCCCCTCACTTTAATAATTTCTTTCTTCCTGGCTACCAGGTAGATAAATCCCTCAGAGTCTTTTTGGGCCATATCTCCGGTATAAAGCCAGCCGTTTTTGAGGGTTTGACTATTGCTTTCCGGGTCATTCAGGTAACCCAGCATAACATTGTCACCTATTGCTACTATCTCTCCTGTTTCACCTACCTTTACAGGTTCATCATTTTCATTATAAACTTCCAGTTTTACATCCGGTATCCCTTTCCCAATGGAACCCAGTTTTTTAAGGACCAGTTCTGGAGGTAAATAGGAAAGCCTGGCTGTAGCTTCTGTTTGACCGTACATAACGAAAAATTTCTTATTGGGAAACGCTTTCACAAATTCTTCAATAAAAACATTATGAAGCTTGCCTCCTGCCTGAGTAACATATTTCAAATCAGGGAATTTGGTATTTTTGAATGTTTTGGATTTCCTCAGCAGAATCTGAAAATGGCTTGGAACTCCTGCTAATCCTGTACATTTGTATTTTTTTAGATTATCCAATACAGAACCGAGGAAAATAAAATTATTATTGAGCACGACGGATCCTCCAACTTTCAAATGGGTGTGGAGAAGGGACAGACCATAACAATAGTAAAAAGGCAGGACCACTTCCATAATGTCATCGGAAGTAATACCCAAATACTTAATTATTGAATCTGTATTGGATATGATATTTTTATGACTTAGCATAACACCTTTGGGATAGCCTGTTGAACCTGAGGTATATAGAATTTGACAAAGTCGGTTTTCACCAAAGTCTGGAGGTGGAATAGGCTCTCGGTGCACATCCTCATCCTGAACTTCCTTAAGAATAGTTTCATCAAATACAGTAATTCCGGGGGTGTCATATCTCCCCTTCAGGTTACCTGCCACAAAAGCATACCTGCAATTAACAGATTCAATAATATAATTCAGGTTATCCTTTTCAATCAATGGATTCAACGGGACACATGCATTTCCTGACTTCATGATCGCGAGGTAAGTCATTATGCAGAAAGATGAATTCTCGCTGATTAAGAGGATATTATTGTTTTCTCCAGCAGTCATTCGGATATACTCAGCCAAACAAACGCTGGTGAAATAAATATCCTTATAGGTAACTTCTTCGATTGGACCCAGGATAAACTTCTTATTCAGATCTTTGGAGTAAGTGAAAAAATAATCAAAAACATTCATGCAATAGGGTAATAAAAGTTTCAACTATTTCATTTTAATTTCATCATACAAAATCGGATGGCGTCTTAAGTATTCTGTTGTTTTTCTTTTTCTTTCAAAATTCTTATATACATTTTTAATTTCCTGAGATGTTTTCTCAAGCACAACAGCAACTTCTTCCGGATCATATCCATTCTCCCAGCCATACCATAATATATCCATCAGGTCAAAGGGGAGTTGATAAAAGAATTCTTCCTGAGTCTGTTCAGCAGAATAGGTATCAGTGGTAGGGGTCCTGCAAATAATATCCTGGGGGATCCCCAGGAATTCTGCAAGCTGGTAAACCTGGGTCTTATACAGGTGCCCGATGGGCATGGTATCAACTCCACCGTCACCATATTTGACGAAAAAACCCTGTTCTATTTCATGCTTATTGGGCGTGCCAACAACCGCATAATGCAATCGTTCTGCATGATGGTAAAGCATCGACATCCTGGCTCTCTGCTTAAAATTGGAAGATGCAACAATTTGAAGATATTCTTTTACAGGCAGTAATTTACTTCTCTCGCTGCTGTCTGGATCGACGATAGTCAGAGAAAACACCGGTGGAAGATTTTGCCTCAGGCTACTTTGCTTGATCCCAATTTTAACCAGAAACAAGGCAGGATCATATTCAGGGAAAACCCGCTTAATTGCTTCATCCCTTCGGCGATAACAACCAAATCCTTCCAATGCCGGCGTGATATCTTCAACAATCGTATTCACACCATACTGTTGAGCCAGATTTTTTGCCAGCTTTAAACTATCAGGATTGGAATCTTTCTCGGGCATCATTATACCCAATACATTTTCCGCACCAACAGCACGGGAAGATAAGGCTAATGTTACTGAAGAATCAATCCCTCCACTTATTCCAACAACTGCACCATGTCTAGCCAGTTTAACCTTAATATCATCCCTTAATTTCGCAATAATTTTTTCACACGTTGAAGCGATATCCTTAATTGTTATCAGTTCTTTTGAGAAAGGGGGTCTTTTCTTTATCATATTTTCATAATTAATATGTTCATTATCTGTTAGTTATATCAGATATTATTTTACATCTGTCAAGGTTTAATCCAACCGGTGCTTTGTAGGATTTCAGTATGAATTGTCTGTACAACAGCTGTACAGAAATTATCCCTGTTAATGCCATACTATCGGTTTCAGAAATCTGTTTGGCAAGCCGCATGTTTGATACCAGTTTGTTTACTGACAGAGGATTAAAAATTCCGGTATTTGTCAACTCCTTTTCAGATAGAATTTCAGGAAGGTATTCCGGTGTATTGGTAATGAAACAGCTGGCAACCGGTGCGCGGTAGGCTTGTTTGGGTCGGTTAATAATAGGATCGGGTAATTTACCTTTCATTAATTTTTTTAAGAGATATTTCTCGGTCAGCCCATTTAATTTATACCCGGGTGGAAGGTTATTGCAAAATTCTATAATTCTGTGATCCAAAAATGGGTATCTTCCTTCAACAGAGTTGGCCATTGCCATCCGGTCACCTTGCGATGAGAGAAGATATCCGGACATAAAAATTGTTGTTTCGAGCCACTGAGCTTTTGCCAGGTGGTCCATTTCATTAAAGTTACCGGGTAGCATTTTATAAAGCTCAAGCAGAGGGTCATAATCTCCAATACTATTTTTGAATGACTCTGAAAAATGATTTTTAATGCGAGCTGTATTGTTCCACCTTAAAAAATGTGAGTATACCGGTGAAGTTGTATCTCCCAATTTATAACCAAAGAAAAACTTCAGCATATTACTTTTTGTATCCTGCATTTGAGGAAGATAGGGATACAATTTTTGAAGCAGGAGGGGTCTGAGCTTGGACTGCGGGTCTTTCGCCCAGAATCTTCTGATCATCATTTCCTTAAAAATATTATACCCGGCAAGCATTTCATCAGCCCCTTCACCTGTAATTACGACCTTAAAGTTATTATCCCTAACCAATTTTGAGAGGAAAAACATGGGGGTTGGGGCTGTCCTGAGAAGAGGAATCTCTGCGTGCCAAACCACATCAGGAAATTTATCGGCAATATTTTTTGAACTACAGATAATCGAAGCATGATCTGTTTGCAAAAAATCCACAGCCATGTCCTGGTAATCCGATTCATCGAACTCCCTTTCTGTAAATCCGATCGAATAGGTTCGTAATATTTCCGGGAAGATGCTTTTTATATAAGCTGTTGTAATGCTGGAATCAATACCTCCACTAAGATAAGCTCCGACCGGAACATCAGCCCTCAAACGGATTTTCACTGCGTCCATGAACAATGAATGAAATTCTTCCATTGCTCTATTTAGGGTAATTTTTCTTTCCTTACCAACATTAGGAAAGGACAACTTCCAAAATGATTCAATCCTGACTTTCCTGGAATCAATAACCATATAACTTCCCGGAGTCAGTTCAAATATATCTTTAAAGATAGTATTGGGGGATAATGTTGTCCAGAAAGTAAATATTTGTGTTAATGATTCCGGGGAGATTTCAGGAGAAATTTCAGAAAATTCCAATATCGCCTTTATCTCTGAACCAAAAATCAGGATATCCTTATGAAATGCATAAAATAACGGTCGGATACCAACCCGGTCTCTGGCTATTACCAATTCCTGCTTCTTCTTATCCCATATAGCCATAGCAAACTGACCATTCATCATAGCAAAACTATCTGTTCCATATTCCTCAAACAGATTAACCACAACCTCTGTATCACTTGAGGTTTGAAACACATAACCTTTTTTTATTAATTCCTTTCTGAGTTCAATATAATTGTAAATTTCACCATTAAAAACGATCCATAAATTTTTACTTTGACTTGATATGGGTTGCTGTCCCGTATGAAGATCGATAATGCTTAGCCGAACGTTCCCAAGTCCGATATTCCGGTTCAGGTAAATACCGCTCTCATCCGGCCCCCTATACCGCATTTGGGATAACATTAATTTAATAATTTCCGAATCAAATGGATGATTTCCATGACGACTAAATATTCCGGCTATCCCACACATCCAATGATAAGGTATTTTAGAAGATAAAATGGATTTAGTTCTTTCTTGAAATAAACTCTGCAATTGCATTAATGGTCTCGAAATTCTCTTCTACCAAATCAGAGTCTTCAGCTTGTATATTGAATTCTTCCTCAAGAAAGGAGATAAGTGTAACAAGGCCCATAGAATCAAGAATCCCTTCCTTAAAAATCATGGTATCATCATTTATTCTACTACTATCGTTAAAAGTGGAGTTTCTGACATACTCTTTAATCTTCTGCTTAAGTAAATTTTTATCAATCATCAACGAATGGTTGTAAGGTTGCTTAATGGTTATGGCTTCAAAATCCCTTGTGCTTTCAATAGCCTTCAAAGATATTATATTTGACAATTAATATGTAATTTTTTCTCCATTTCCTTTCCTATTTTGAACATTTTTTTCTCATATAAAGCCAGACGGATCAGGATTATGGATCATTTCAGCTGATCTCTTATTTTTAAAACTGTGGGTATAAAACAAATGATTAATCAAGTGAGTTAATCCTGTATATTGATTAAAGACTGGAATAAATCAACCATTGCGTCAAAAAAACACTTATTAATGAAGTACAACTTTCTGGGAACTAACATCACCTCCGGTTTCCAGTTTCATGAAGTAAATTCCTTTTGGTAAAGCCGTCAGATCAATTATCTCGCTAATTTGCTTTTACCATTCTCAATACTCGTGTGTCATTGTCCAGTATTACATAAATGAGATAAATGCCCTTTGAGAGGCTCTTAACATTCATAGCTACAAATCGTTCGTTTGCATATTTATAATCGCTAATGGATTGGCCGTTTACATTTCTAATAGTAACCGTAATTTCAAGGTATTGTTTGCCCATATCAATGTATAGGACATCACTTACCGGATTCGGATAAAGATAAATATCCGGGGTTGAAACCGATTTGTTGATACCGACAGCTGTAACGGAAAAACAATCTGAAATAGTCATACATCCGTTCTGAGATATCTCAACAGAATAGGAGCCATTTTCAGTAGCAGTAAAACTACTATTAATTTCGCCAGGGATGGGTTCATCCGTATTACAGTCGATCCACTGATAGTAATCATATCCGGAAGGTGCATGCAAGGTATTGTCAATTGCTGAGACAGAAGGATCAATGATATACACTTCCAGTTCAGTAACGATGGAGCTGTCACATCCTTCCGAGGATAAGAAAGAATCATGGTATACACCTGATGTTTTTTGATAAGCTCCTTCAAGATAAATGCTGTCACCTTCACAGATACTTATCGATTGTTGTGTATTGTGAACCCGATACACCTTCAGTTCTGTTTCAACAATGCTGTCACATCCGTGGATTGAGGTATATACATCCTGGTAAGTCCCGGGCTCCGTCTGATTTGCTCCTCCCACAAATATGCTTTCCCCTTCACAAATACTCATGGACTGTTGTGTAGTGTAAACCGGATGCACAGTCAGGGTCGTCTCAACAATACTGTCACATCCGTGTACTGATGTGTATATATCCTGGTAGGTTCCGGGTTCCGTTTGGTTGGCACCACCCAGGAATATGTCTTCCCCTTCGCAGATACTAACTGACTTCTGGATAAGATAGGTTGGATTCAGGGTCAATATAGTTGCGATCACACTATCATTGCCAGCCGAATTCACAAGTGTATCATAATACACACCTGCTGTTCCCTGATAAACTCCACCGACAAAGAGGCTGTCTCCGTCACAAATACCAACAAATTGTTCAATATAATCACCCTGAGATTCTCCAGACCATCCGGCCAGTCTTGCCATCATCCACCACAATGCTTTTCCCTTCTGATAACAATTATAACAATGGGAATGTGCACAACTACTGCAGGGTAAACATTCTTCCGGATGACTGTTACACCAATCCGTACACCAGGCACAATCATCACTGGCATCTTCATAATAATTCCCATCCGGATCCCAGCTCTCTATGTCTTCAAAATCGAATAATATTTTCCCGTTGGCAATACAGTATTCCCGAAGCTGGTTGTTCGATGCGCGAAGATTATCCCCGCTGGCTGCACCCGTCCCATCGGTATGACCGGTCATATATACAAATTGTACCTGAGGAAATCTGGCCTCCAGGACCTCAATCGAATCAATGTATCGTTGAACCTCCGCCAAATCATTGGGGCTCATTTCCCCACACCAGGACCACATCGAAACATTAATATTGGTATTGTTTGTGATTACACTTGCGGTTTTTTGCATTCCTGAGGCTGTACTCCAATATTCATCCGGTGTGATATACGTATCGCCTTCCTGTCCGTCAAATATGCAAAAGGATCCCTCCTGAACGGGTAATGCACTGCCCAGTACTGCAAAATCATACCCCGGGAAATTATTTTCTATCATTTCAAGTCCCGTTATAAGCTGACTGCCATGTGAAGTATGTGCATAGTGCAGCTTCATCTTCACCTGAACAGAATCAATCCAGGCTGCAGGTATTGTGCCCAGATTCGTGCAAGTATGATCAATGATCAGGGCTTCCTGGGCATGAAGTGTATTCACCAGAAAAAGAAGAACCAAAAAAATATGTAGTAATCTCTTCATTTAGAATGCTATAAACAAAATAAATTTTAATCTGTAAAAAAACTGATTCAATGACAATGTAGAAAAATAAACCAAAACATAAGATAATAGTACGAAAATCTTCAAAATAAGTTTACCTCTTTAGAAATATCACTGGTGTTTCGTAATAAATCAAACAATTTCAATTGGTTATAATTCCGAATATTTTAGGATTCGATCATCTACTACCAGAATTGGTCTTAAATTTTATTTTCTCATGTATGATAGCCGGTATAGTTAAACTTACAACAAAAAGCAGACTGAAAAATGCCTTATACTTCCAATCAATTGTTTGCTGAAGTGGTTTATATAAATAAATAATAATGAGATGATAAGAAAATACTTCAAGTGAATTCCTTCCCAACAATGCTAACCACTTATAATTTCCAATTTTTATTCTGAAAGTGCTGTCAAAATTAAAGGTAACACTTCGATCAGTAGAAAATTAATCACAAATAAGCCAACCATGAATTCTCCCATAGCATGGAAGGCATCCTGCATAGTAGCCAACCAACTCATTTGCATGTAGTGAGATAATTGGATTTAAATCCTTAATTAAGAATTTGATTTTCATATATTTAATTAAAACGTACAACGCATTAATAGCAACTGTTGAATTGAATAGAAAATTTAAGTATAGTATTCACTTCAAACTAACAAGTACAACTTAAAATTGAAAAGGATATTGACAATTATGAATAGATTTGATACCTTTATGAATAATAAACAGATGTAATTTAAAATTATGTATTAATATACGTCCATTATCAAATACTATTATATTTTTAGAGCCCTTGTTTAATTTTAATGTTTATGCACATGAAAAGAATCTTTTTCTATTTTCTATTTAGTTTCATTACCACATGCCTGTTTGCAACAGATTATTATGTTTCAAATTCTGGTAGCGATGGAAATGTTGGAACAAGTCAGGGAGAAGCATGGGCTACTCTTGACAAAGTAAATTCCGTTAGTTTCAATCCGGGTGACAAAATCCTATTTGAACGTAATGGGGAATGGTTTGGAACAATAACTTTACTGAATACTTCAGGAACATCTGGAAGTCCTATTACTTTTGGGGCATATGGATCGGGGGATAATCCCAAAATTAAAGGCTCTAAAGTAATCGAAGATACATGGACTCAGAATGGCAATATCTGGAGTGCAACCAATACAGAATATCCCGAATTGGTGACCAATGTAGTAATAGATGATGCTTACATGACTCTTGCCCGTTTACCGAAAACTGGTTATAATAAAATAACCGGATATAATCTAAAAACTGTAATTTCCGATAATCAACTTTCCGTAACAAATAATTATTGGCAAGATGCCGAATGTGCAGTAAGAACTAAGCATTGGATAATTGACAGGGTTCCCGTTCAATCTCAAATCGGGGGAACAATAACATTCTCAGTTGAATTAACTTATACACCAGACGTGAATTATGGTTATTTTTTCCAAAATCATATACATTGCCTGACTGCAGAGGGTGAATGGATTTATAATACAGGGACCAAGACGATTTCTTTGTTTACATCAAATGATCCAAACAGTCGAACCGTTGAAATCACTTATTTTGATTACATTTTTAAGATTGAAAATTCTAACTTTATTACAATACAGGATATAGATTTGTCCATGTCAAGACTTGTTGACATTAATGCAAGCAGTTCAAATAATATTATCATTAAAGATGTAAGCGTCTCATTTTCTGGTGAGAATGGTATTGATTTAAATACTTGTCATAATGCTACAATTGAAAATTGCATTCTGTCTGATATAAACAATAGAGGGATTCTGGCATTGAACTGTGATAATACTTCAATAACGGATTGCACTATTGATAACGTTGCAATGATTGCAGGCAGAAGTAAAAGTGGTAATGCACAGGGAATTGGTGTGATTATTGATGGAGGTGACAATCACCTTTTGCAATATAACAGAATAACCAATATTGGATACAACGGAGTATCGTTTTACAGGGGAACCAATACTTTAATTCAATATAATTATGTCGCTTATACCAATATGGTCAAGGATGATGGTGCCGGAATTTATGCTTGGGGGCAAATTAACATCCCCGGCAATATAATTGATCACAACATTGTCCTGTACACCATTGGTGCACCTGAAGGAACTCCTTATGAAAGTATAAATTTACCCGCAACGTCTGGCCTATATACAGATGATGGATCCACCAATATCTCCATTACCAACAATACTTCTGCGTATGCTTTAAGAGGGATCTTACTGCATAACTCCTCTGATATAATTATATCCGGGAACACTACTTATAGTAATAAATACGATCAGATAACATATGTCGATCACAGTGCAGCTGTGGAATTTGAAAATATTGAAACTCGAAATAATATTCTGCTTTGTGATGATGGTGATTTTAGAACAATGTATTTCCTTGAAATACAAGACGAAGCAAATAACGGTGAGTTTATCTTTGAAAAAAATTATCATCTGAAACCCTTTACTGACAGAAATTCAGATATCATCCAATCACACTATGGATTTGGCAATTTTAGTTATGTAGAATGGTTAAATTCAGGAAACGAGATAAATCCAATTTCTACACCAATTTTATTTTCCGAGTCGAATGTCCCAAAGGAAGATTTTATTTTATTTGAGTATAACGACACAAAAACTCCCAAAGTGGTTCCCCTGGATGGTACTTACAGGGATATTGATAATAATATAGTTATATCAGACATTACATTGGAGCCCTTTACTTCCGTAATCCTTTTCAAGGAAATACGAACCCTTTTAGAGCCTGACAAAGCTCCATTTGGTGACACAGAATTCTGCCAGGACAGCGAAGATACAGAATATATTACCACAGGAGTTCCTGAAGGCATCGATTATTCATGGAGTATCTCACCAAATTTTGCCGGGGAAATAACCGGATCAGGAAAAACTGCTTTAGTTGACTGGGACCGATCATTCGCAGGAACAGCAAAGGTTTATTATGTTGTGAGTGGAGATGATGATTATTTTGCCATTGCGCCTGAATTAGCAATTGAAATATTTCCGTTCCCACCTGCACCAGAAATACCAGTTGGCAAGGATTCTTTATTTCAAGGTTCTCCAAACACGGACTATACAATTGATATACAGGATGATATCTTATACTACGAATGGCAACTTTTACCTCCTGAAGCTGGTACAATAACAGGTCTTGGAACTGTAGGTACTGTAGAATGGGGTGGTGATTTTCTGGGGGATGCTTATATTTCAGTAAAAGCTTTTAATGACTGTGGAGGAGGGGAATTTTCTGAAGCGAAACAAGCTCATATTGGTTCCCTGAAGAATTCGATTGGAATTTCAACCGTATTTACTCCAAATGGTGATGGAATAAATGATCGATGGGAAATCCCTTTTATACAAAACTATCCGAATGCCGTAATAAAAATATTTGGGAGAAATAATAAATTGGTTGTACAATATTTAGGGTCGGATTCTGGATGGAATGGTATGGACAGTTCTGGTAATTTGGCAAATATGGGAAGTTACTTATATATAATTGATCTTAAGAATGGAACGGAACCCCTGAAAGGTTATATTTCACTTATCCGTTAAATTGTTTTTCTATACTAATTTGAACCTCTAAATCATATTCATCATGATTAATAATAATCTGAAAATCTTGGGAGTACTGTTGTATATCTTTCTATATTTTGCTGTTTCTTCTGGGGTAGAAGCCCAGGAAACTCCAATTTATTTTCAAAGTCAATATCTTTTCGATCCTTATTTAATCAATCCCGCTTATGCGGGGTGCAAGGATTTTACCGCTATTAAGTTGTCTGCCAGGCAAAATTTTACGAACATTACAGGGTCTCCAAAAACACAAATAATCAGTGTACATAGTAGGTTGGGTGAATCAATGGATATCTTTTCTTCAACAGAAAACTCTGGATCATATTTTACAAATATTGGTCTTGGTGGTTATTTGTTTAATGATGTTAGTGCTGCCTTCCGCAAAATTGGTATTCAGCTTACTTATGCTTACCATTTACCACTAAGCCGGAAACACCTGAGACATCTTTCTTTTGGCATTTCGGCAAATGCATTAATTTATTCTTTTAGCCCTAACTCCTTTAATATCATTACTGATCCATTACTAAACCAAGGGTCAAAAACTACTTTTGTGCCAGATGCAAATTTGGGTGTTTACTATTATGGAATACATTTATTCGCCGGGCTTTCTTCATCAAACATTTTTAAAAATTCCATTAAACTTGATGCTCCAAATTATAGTGAAATCCCAATTGACAGAAAATATTTCCTCCTGCTAGGATATAAATTTAATTTATCCAAACCCAAAGGTATTATCCTTGAACCATCTGTTCTGGTTCGTACTAATGATGAAGAAATTTCCAGTTTTTATGAAAATATTGATATAACTTTAAAATTGTATTTCACCAGATTCTTTGTGGGTACTTCCTACCGCTATAATGAAAGTTTTGTCGTAGCGGGATTATACCATTTCGACTACTTCTACATTGGATTAGCCTATGAGTATCCTGTCGGGGATATCTGGAATTATACTTATGGAAATACTCAGATTGTAATAGGAGTAAATCTTGGTAGAGGTAAGAATCGATTTGGTGATTCGAGATATTGGTAATTTCTTCTGAATCATTATTTTAATTAAATATGATAAATGATAATGAAAAGAATAAGGGTTGTTAAAATCTCAATTTTATATATCATATACTTGATGATATTTAGTTTCACTTTGAATGCTGCGAATAGTATTTATCAAATATCCTATCACATAAATGATAATGAACCTGATACATCAAATGAAGTGATCGACACCCTAAAAATATCAAATTCAATACGGTATGAGGTAGAACCTTTGGATATTAAGATTGTCTACCCTTCCTCGGGAATTCAGTTCTATAAAGACGGAATTATTTATTTATTTGATTTTACTGATGAAATAAAAGACATGAAAGATCATGTTTCCTTTGGAAGTATAGACATGTATTACAGCACTTTATCAGATGGAATCCTGGGCGAACCCAAATTTTTCTCTCAAAAATCACCTTTCCCATTTCCTGCTGAAGCAACATCCTTTACAGAAGATTCCGGAACCGTATATTTTACTAAATTTTCAAAATTCCAGGATGAAGAGACTAAAGTTAAGATATATAAAACAGAATTTCTGGAAGACAAAAAAAAAGGCAGTTGGGGGAAAAAGTATGTTGAATTAAGCTTTAATTCTGACGATTATTCCTGTACACAACCAGCAATCTCACCGGATGGGAACTCAATGGTATTTTCATCTGATATGCCTGGAGGATGGGGTAAGTTTGACTTATATGTGGTTTACAAGAACAATGATACCTGGAGTAAACCTCAAAACTTAGGAGAAGAGATAAATACTCAGGAGGATGAATCTTTCCCTTTCCTTGACAATTCCGGGCTGCTTTTCTTTTCATCCAACGGACATCCGGGATTTGGTGGTTTTGATATATTTATGGCATTACCTTATCAGGATCAGGGTGGTTGGGAAGATGTTGCCCTTCTCCCTGAACCCTTAAATTCTGCTGGTGATGAAGTGGCGTTTACGATAAGTACACGTGATAAAAAAGTTGCTTTTCTTTCTTCAAACAGATTTCGATTTAAAAAAATGTTCCAGGTATTCTCTGCAACGTTAGTTTCAAGTGAAAAATTCTTTGCAGGAGACTGGGAAACTAACAAACCAGAAGTTATTTACAAAACAGTCCTTCGCACTGAAAATATTCAAGAAGATTTAAAGGATACTAGCATTTCTGTTTCTGCTCAGATTTCAAAACCGGATTCAATAATTATCCAACCACTTGTTGAAATAATTGATTCTGTAGCTGATGAATTAAAAGTTCCCACCGTAGTAATTGAGGAACCTGTTAAGATAGAAGGAAAACAGGTTGATGAGATTAAAGTTATCCCGACGCATCCTGATGATGAAATTGAATTTAGAATACAGATTGTATCCTCAACAAAACCTCGTGAAAGTAGTAAAATCACTGTTGGTGAAAAAGCTTATGACACCTACGAATATTTATATAAAGGAGCTTATCGATACACAATAGGACACTTCAAATCTCTTGATGAGGCAATAAGATTTCAAAGTGAGTGCAGGAAGAATGGATTCAAAGAGGCATTTGTGGTAGCCTTTAAAGGTAATGAAAGAATTTTGGATCCCGGTGTTTTTAAATGAACGACATTTTGATTTCCGTTAAAAACCTCACATTTTATTGAGAAAAAGAAGAGAGGATATCCATACTTTATTTAAATCATTTATCATTACAAAAGATACATTTGTCAAAGCCCTGAAAGGGCGTTATATCTGTTGATTATCCTATCCTGAAAAATTTGCTATCACCTGACTATTTACATTAATACCTGGTTCTTTTGAGCATATATCGCCCTTAACCCGAAGGTGGCATAGCCATGCCTATGGCAGATCACTATGTGACAGGGCTCTCTAATACTATTATTCATTATTATAGGGCTTGCCCTGTGAAATCCTCATAAGAGGAATATTTCACAGGGCGGACCCTATGCTGCAATATTTCAGACCTATCGGCCTGATAAATAGGTTAATAACCATGGCATTCCTTGAATAGAATAGTTACAAGGCCAGATATTTAAACCGCACAAAGGGTTAGCTGATTAATAATTATTTATGCTATTTTGAGGGATTTTAGCTTGTTTTCGATAGTGACAAACATCCCTATTTAATTCTTTTTGCAGGGACGCCCGCATAAACTGAATTATCTTCAGTATCCTTTGTTACCACTGAACCTGAGCCAATTATACAATTCTTACCTATCGTAACGCCGGGCATTATGGTAGAATTCATTCCAATAAAAGCACCTTCTTTTATAAGAACCTCACCAATTATTTCCTTACCTTCAGTCCATTTTTTCGAAAAATCATGGGTGATTACAACACTCATTGTAGTTATGGTCGCTTTATCTTCAATAGTTACTAGTTCTGGTCTTCGGTTATCTATTAATACCATATATCCTATTTCCACATTCTTTCCGATTTTAATCCCTTTCAGTTTATGAAAAAAAACCCTAAACTTTTTCCATGGAGAAAACCAGGCAGGTAACTGAATTATATTTCTGAACGCCCTTTTGACAACTCCAGCTTTCATTGACTCTCCTATATTAACCACCCTTTTCATTACAGTTCTGTTTAAATAAAATTTAATTGGATATTTCTTTTAATAATTTATTAAGTTCTTCATTTATTCTTTCATATCCAGCAGAATTGATATGTAAAAAATCCTTCCTGAATTCCTTTTTCGTTTTTCCTGAATCATCCGAAAGTATGGAATATGTATCAAAAATAAAAACACTTTCGGATTCCAAATTAAATAAGAAGGAGTTTATTTTATTTATTGCCTGAGTCACATCTCTAGACCAAACAAGCTTTCTGAAAAAAGGAACTTCCCCTGTCGGGAAAATAGTACATACAATGACTTTTGCACCCATTCCTTTTGAATAATTCGTAACACTTTGAATATTTTGGATACAGTTGGTAATAATTTCTTCTTTTTGTCCAGGGACCAATGGGATGACTTTCAAATCATTGATCCCAATCTGAATAATAATATATTCTGGAATACAAAATCTGGAAGTTAATTCCTTCCTTAGATTAAGCTGACTGGATGTTAATCCATTCACTCCTAGATTAATATATTCATATTTACTATATTTTGACAGGACTGGCCAATCAGCAGCTCTGGAATCTCCAATAAATAATAAGAGGTCCTTCTCACTGCTGATACTATCATTGAGTTTAGAATTAATAGAATGAAGCTCTAAAGGATCCAGACGCATTTTGTTTAATCTGAGGTAAAACTCTCGAATTTTATACGTCAAAAAAAAATTTAACAAAATAGATACAAGAAGGCAAATCAGTAGAAATAGTATCATACCCTTTTTCATAAAATATCAATTTCATTTGAAGTATACTATATTGCCTGATAAAGTTTATCATATTTCCTGGCAATTCTTTCCCATCTATATTCAGATTTAAGCCTGCTATAAGCTTTCAGTGCTTTCGTTTTCATTTCATCTTCATTTTTAAGGGCCCAAATAATTTTTTCCGCAAGATCCTCAGCATTATTTGATCGAAAAAATACTACTTCATCATCGGAAAAAATAGCCAGATTTTCAGGAATATCACTGCATATAACAGGTGTTTTCATTGCAACCACCTCGAGTAACATGATAGACATTGCCTCAAAATATGACGGAAAGACAAACAATTTTGCATTCTCTAGATAATTCATTAACAACATTTTATCTTTCAATAATCCCGTAAAACTAACGTTTAGGTTTTGTGCTAATCTCAATAATTCCATTTTATACTGAGGCATTTGATCTACATCTCCTATTATTAGCACTTTCTCATTATAGCCAATCCTTTGTAAAGCTTTCAGGAAGAGATGACATCCTTTCAAAGGAATAATCCTTCCTGCTGCAAAAAGTAAATACGCATTCCTTTCTTCCTCTTTACTTTGCTCTAATGGTTTAATATCAAATAACTTTATCCCATTAGGAATATAAATTATTCCCTTATCAGTCAATTCTTTATAAAAATCTATTAATGGTAATGAAACAGAGGTTACAATGTTTGAAAATTTTAAAAATATCCTTTCATTTACAGAAAAAAACAATTTTACCAGTATATTCCATTTTTCAACATTCTGAGGTCTGCCATGGGAGGTTGATATGACTTTGAACCTTAACCGTAATATGGGTAAAACAAATGCACCATCAATAAGATGTAGATGAATGAAGTCGTAATCTCCTTTAATAAGCGCATGAAATGCTGAAATGACATAATAGTATAAGACATTCAATTTTTTAATCGGAAATTTTTTGAAGACAATTTGAAAAAAACCTTCATTAAAACCAGACTTATCAGTATGGGATGAAATTGCATACACTACAAAATCATATTCATATTTTAATTGTTCTATAAGATTTTCTCCGACAGTTGCAGTACCACCAAGGGCTGGCAATCCTTTTAACCCGATAATTGCAATTTTTTTTCTCATGCTACTTCAAGTTTCTGGCAATGAATTAACTTTTACAATTTAAAAAACATAACAATAATTCAGTATATATTGCTGTAAAAAGATACATAAAGAAATTATACTATTTATATCCGTTTGCTGAATTACTCGATATTATTTATTATGGGATAGTGCATAACCTGTAAAAGCAAAAGAAGTAACTTTGAAACAAACTTTGAAAATAACCGTATGTAAGATCAAGAGAATCGAGTTAATTGCAACTTACGAATAATATTATTATTTTTTTCAATTCATGCTTTTTTTGGGAAAATTTTGTAAAATATGGGTATTCGTATTTATGATTACAGCTATTAATTATTTTAGTTGTGAAAGAAAAGAAAATTATATTAAGATTTACTTCCTATCAAAAATTAATAGTTCAAGCGAATATTTGAATAACTTCAACTTTACAATATACTATGAATATAACTCCGATAATAGAATAAGTGAAATAACAGTTGATTCCTGGGGTATTAATCAAAAGTGGATAAAGACCCATGAGTATAATCAAGCCGGAGATATATATAAAACTCAGGTCTGCTACGTAACTGATAATGAATCAAATTGTCTGGATCCAATATATTATGAAGATAATGAACCACTATTGCCTCTGGATAGTGGGACTTATGAGCTTTATGAAATTGAAATTGTAGAATTCGATCAAAATGGCAATCCAACCATAATCATAGAGTATTACAAGTACACTTATATAAAATCAATCATACAATATGATGATAAAATAAATCCCAATGCAACCTTAGAGGTCCCATTGCGTTTTTATCCATACCTTTATCCCATGAACTTTATTGAGGTTTCTCATAACAATATTTTAAGTTTTGATCAAACAATATATAATTACGACGGTACTAAAGTTGGAAAAACCAACAATAATTTTTACTCAATCTTTGAATATAATATGGACAATTATCCTTTACAAGAAAAAAGATATTATAAGAACGGGAACATTGTTCTAAATTTTGAGTATTATATTAAATATCTTATCAGTAGTGTCCGACTAAAATAATAAAAAGAAGGGTACTCCCCGAAGGTTTCCCCTTCATGTTGTAGATTTGTTTTTGAGGAAACAACCTACATCATGAGTAAAAATACGGAAATAAAATTTGTC
>Ga0315547_1001329_pt1 | contig 19928 bp, 35 predicted proteins | sample SalMarSW160240MG_2_FD_202542 | JGI IMG/M metagenome (GOLD analysis project Ga0315547, IMG submission 202542) | Salt marsh sediment microbial communities from the Plum Island Ecosystem LTER, Massachusetts, United States - Salt Marsh Sediment SW1601-240 ...
CATAGATTTTCTATTTTTTATACTTTTCTGCAAAATTAATATACTCAATTTCTCCTCGTTTTTTTCCTTTTTTTGCAATCCATATTTGTGGAAAAATTCCTTTTTGCAAATACCATCTACATTTTTCTTTTTCCTCCTTTGATAGAACACCATTCATCTTAACTTCTACACCAATTACATCATATAATCCACTATGAACATGTTTAATTGTGATGAAATCTGGAAAACCTGTTCCAATAGTCATAACTTTTTTGAAAGGATTATATTTTCGTTTTGCAGGAATTAATTTGTCAAAAATTACCTCTTCAAATTTAATTTTTTTGTTTGATTTTTTGAGAACATAACACTTCTTTTTTTCAATTATTTTTTTAATTATCTCGTTTCCTTCCTTGTCACACATTCCCACATTGTTTCCCCATTTGTCAACGACCCTTCCTTTTTCTTCCAAATCTTCTCTAACCTTTAATTCAAATCTTGCTCCTTGTGCTCTTGATAAACTTCCTTTTCTTATATTTGATTTTTTCTTAGATATGTGGGGAATCTCATTTTTATCCCAAGAAGTTTCATAATTATTTGGATCTCCTGCTTTCTCAATCATATCCATAATTTTCTCTTTATTCTCTTTTTTCACTCTTTCCATATTCAACAAAATATCCCGAACTATAAAAAATTATCTCACCCAATTAAACCATGTTCAATTCTTTTCAACTCGTTTTCAATTTCAGAAAGATTCCCTTCTTTTGCAAGATCATAAGGTCTTTTGTTTTCCAAAGCAATTATTTTGCTATAAAACCAATTAAATGCTTTATCTTTATTTCTAAAAACTTCAAATGTTCTTTTACATAATCCAAAACCCAAAAAATCGTACATGTTATTTCTTAACTTCTTGTAAAGTTCAGGGCTTTCTTCTTTTAAAATATCTAAGATATCCATTACAAATCCCTACTCTGCAAAGTCCGACGACCATTAGCACTTGCACGAGCAATAGCATTAGTTAAAATTTCCTCAACTTTTCTTTCCAAACCAACTTCAACTTCTTCAGCAACACTTGAAATGGAATTTTCTTTATCAAGTTCTTTCACAACTTTCCGAACATTTGATTTTATTATTAATGACATGATTAATTCAGGAAAGAATAGTTTTTAAATTTTCAGAAAACAGAAAGATTTATATATACATATGTATACATAACTATACTCAGCAAAGTCAATTAAGTCAAAGCTTAAAGCACGGACAGAAACGGACACGGCACGGAGGGAATGGAATGGAAACAACAATACGTTTGAATATTCAAACTAAACAAGATTTGGATACTTTCAAACAATACAAAAATGAAAGTTACAATGAATTAATTAGAAAGTTAATTTACATTGCAAAACTCTGTGAAGATGAACCAAAATTATCCCAAAAAACAATCAAGGAAATCAAAGAGGCAAGAGAAAGAATTAAGAAAAGAGAGTTCTATACAGAAGAAGAGGCAAAAAAAATCCTCGGATTATAGAATGTATGAAATTCGTTTTGATAAAAAAGCATTGAATTTTTTAAATAAATTAGAATTGGATATTAAGAAAAGAATTTGGAATAAATTACAAGAATGTAAAAAAGAACCCTTTCGTTATCTAAAACATTTGACAGAAATTAAAGGATATAAATTGCGTGTCGGAGATTACAGATTAATTATTGATGTTCAGGAAGAGATAAAGGTTTTGTATGTTGAGAAAATAGGACATAGAAAGAACATTTATGAAAGATGATAAGGTGGATTAAAAAACAATACAAAAAATTGAAGGGCGTTCCAGCAAGAACTTTTGAGTTTTACAATAATTTACTCTCGGGAATAATAGGAGGAGCAATAATTTTGTTTATTTCTATTTTAAAAGATATAAGATATATTCTTGATTTTCTTTGGTATTTGGTTTTATTGTGGTGCATTGGGTTTTTAAGTATTTTTTATATTTTAAAGGGATCAAAATTATCTAAGAAAAAACATTTATGGAATTATATATGGAATACTTTGGCGGCTTTGATTGGAGGATTTTATCTTATTGGAATGTATCATTGGAATAAATTTTTATCAACTATTTTCTTAATTGTCTCATTATTAATTATTGTTTTTGTAAGAAATAAATGTCCATACAATTAGCGCCATTTATTTTAATATTTCTTCAAATAATTTTTTATTTCCTTCTCTTTTTTCTTAGCTCTTTTTATTTTTGTTTTAGTTTGTTTTCTTATACCTATCTGCCTTTCGACATTTTTTCTAGGGCTTTCTCTCCCATCTTCAGTCATTTCTTTATTAATTAAACCTCTATATGTTTTGCATACCATACTTTCCCTAAATCAATGTTCATATAAATATCTTTCTTTTCAAAAAATAATTTATCTCAACTCTTCCAAAAGTTTAATAACTTTATCCTTTCCAATTAACAAAATAAATTCAGCCAAACGAGGCCCTTTTTCTTTTCCAATAATTGCCAAATAAGCTGCTCTAAAAAATTCAGTGTTCTTAATTTCCAACTTCGCACAAATATCATAAAATTCATTAAATAATTCTTCTGAAGTAAATTTTTTCAATTTCAATCTTTCTCTTAATTCAATTAAACTTTTTTTATCTTTTCCTGAAAAAGGATATTTTAATTTTTTCTGAACTTCAAATTTCATTTCATCTCCTGCATATTTTTCAAGCCAATTTTTAACTTTTTCAGCACGCTTTTTAGAATCCAAATTGATTTCTTTTGATTTGTTTAATTGAACCAAAGTAACCAAATGTCTGAAACTTTTTTTCTCTGGTTTTTTCTTTGGAATTTTCAATTTTGACAATTCATAAATTCTTTTTTGTTGAGGATTTAATTTTTCATTGTAATAATCTGACTCAAGTTTGTCAAATTCTTCATAAATCTTGATTACATCATTATCAAAACTAATCTGAAAACCTGTTTTGGGTTTTGTCCCAACAAAAAGATATCTTAAAATCCCAGGTTCATAAATTTCTTCAACATCATTTAGAGTTAGAGCATTTCCAGAAGAACTTGAAAATTCTTTTCCGCCTTTAATCTTGACCCAATCATAAAATTGATACATTGGAACTTTTCCATTGAAAATCTCTTTTACAATTTCTTTTGCAGTTGTAAATGAACCTCCATGAACACTATGGTCAATTCCTCCTGGTTCAAAATCTACTCCTTCATATTTCCACCTAAGAGGCCAATTAACTCTCCACGGAGCATTAACAATTCCTTTTTTTCTAATGTCTATTTTGTTTCTAAATCCGCATTCACATTCATATTCAACTTCATATCCTTCAACAGAAAGAACCTTTGTAAAATCCTTTTTGCATTTTTCACAGTAAACAACTAAAGGAATCCAATCTTTAGAAAGAGGTTCTTTCCGATACTTATTTAAAATTTTTCGAATTTTTTCTTTTTCATCCAATGACTTTTTTATTAATTTTGCATATGCACATTTTTTATTCATTAAACTTTGCCTGATAAATTTCGGCTGAATTCCCACTTTTTTTAAAGATTTCTCAAATTCATCTTCGAAATATTCAGCATAACTTTTTTTTCCTCCAAATGGAGATGGAACATCACTTACAGACATTCCAATATATTTTTCAAAACTTTTATCAATATTTGCAGGAACTTTTCGAAATCTGTCAAAATCATCCCACGAATAAATAAACTTGACTTTCTTTCCTTTATCTTCCAAAGCCCGGACAACCAAATCAGTAGTTATTACTTCTCGGAAATTTCCAATATGCACATGCCCAGAGGGTGTTATTCCTGATGCACAAACATATTCGTCTTTTTTACCTCGCTCTTTGATTATTTTATCTGCTATTGCATCTGCCCAAAAAAATTTCTCTGCCATGTTTAATCAAAAAGAATTCAGTTTATATAATTTATCAAATTGAAAAAGAAACATTTATTAAATATATTTGTAAAACTTTTGTATGATAAACAGGTGTTCAAATTGTAATAAAAAATTTGGGATATTTGGCTCAAAGTATAAATTGGGAATTGATAGATTTTGCAGTAAAAAATGCGGAGAAAACTATCAAAATAAAAAACATACTAAAAGAAATAAAAAAGAATTTTTAGAAATAAAAAAAGAATTAATTGAAAAAATAAATGATAGCAACCAAACAAAATGGGTAGGAATTATCATACTCATTTTATTTTTTTGGTCGGGAATTGGTTTAATAATTGGACTTATTTTAATTTTATCTGCAAGTGAAAGAAAAAGGGAATATAATCAAGATTTAGTTGAAGTAGATTATGAATTATCTAATTAGTTCTCTTTCTAAAAATCTTTTTATAATAACCTTTGTCATTTAACTCGTCATTCACCAACTCATCTGCTAATCTCTGAAATTTGTTCCAGCGCGAAACATGCTGGTATTTTATTGTCTTGAAATTTTCCTGCAACTTTTGAACTTTTAAAAACAAAGGAAGGATATTTCTGTTTTTAACTTTGTATTCTCCCATGAGTTGTTTGACAATCAATTCAGAATCTAAAACACAGGTTATATCTCCTTTAGTTACTTTCGCAGCCAACTCCAAAGCCAAAATCAAACCTTCATATTCTGCAATATTATTTGTAACTCTCTCACCAATAAACTTGCTTGACTTTGTTAAAATATGCCCATCCCGACGGACAATTGCACCAACAGCTCCAGGCCCGGGATTCCCACGGCAACCTCCATCCGAGTTCGTGTAAATCATTCACAAAAAAACCTAAACCAATATAAAAATATTTATGCTTATTTTGGAATTACTAAAATTCAAACCCCTCTATACTTTGCGGAGTTAGAGCTTCCGGTAGTCTAACTCATTATTAACAACAGCAATTGTCTGCGAAGCAAAATACATTTTATCTCCAACTGAAATTTCTTTCACATCTTTAGATTTTTTCAATCTTTTCATTTCTGCTTTAGGCAAACCATCGTGGTCGCCAACAATAAAAACACAATTTTCAGGAATTTTTATTTTTCTCAAATCTTCACCATTCTTATCTAAAATAAAAATTTCATTTCCTTTTTCAATCAACTCTTCAACAACTTTCACAAAACTTTTTTTCTCAATAAAACATTCAGGAAAAACTTCATTTTTTTCTCTAGGTTTGTATTTGTAAAGAATTTTCTGAATAATTTTTCCAATATCTTTTTTATTCAAACCTAATTTATCTGTAACTTGAATTGAAATGTGCTTTGGAGGATCAGGCATTCCATAAAACAAAAAATGAAAAACAACATCTTTTCTGAAATCATTTGATAAATAAACAGCCTGAATAAAACTATGAATCGCAATATCCATTCGCCCGGCTTTCATCAAACCTCCGTCAGCATATTTTGATAATGCCTTTCCTGACGTCGATGCTGTTGATGAAAAATATATGAAATGTTTCATTTTAATTTTCCCAAACAATTTCCAAAGTTTCAAAATCTTTTTCTTTATTTGGTCCTGTAAATATAAAAACCTGAAAATGCAAATGGGGTGCAAAAGTATAACCAGTATTTCCAGAATATCCGATTAATTGCCCTTTCTTAACTTTATCACCAACTTTGACTTTTGCTCCATTAAATTTTAAATGTTCATAAAGAGAAAATTCTTTATTATCATGTTTGATTGTAATATAATTTCCATCATTCCAAAATTTTTTATCTGGCCCTCCAATTTTTGAATTTTGTTTTACAAAGACAACTTCCCCTTTCTGTGTAGCATAAATTTCTTTCCCTTCAGAAAGCAAATAATCCACAGCATATTTTAATTTTCCAGTATGTGCAGGAGAATCATATCTTGTTTGTTTAATATCTTTCTTTCCTATTGGCAAAGAATATTTGTTTTTAGATTTCATAAAATAACTCAGAAAATTAAAAGTTATAAAACTATCCTCTTATCTCCTGCATAACAAATTTAGGCCTAGCAAAAATCTCCTTCCCCCGAAAAACTTTATACATTCCAATAAACTTGTTTTCACAAAAAACTCCCAAAACTGTTTCAACTTTCCAACCCTCATCTTTCAAAACATCTTTTTTGTAAATTGGCTTTCCAGTTAAAATCCTTTTCAAATCATCTGACTTGATTTCCAAAACAGGATAAACTTTCTTGACAATTTCTCCAGCAGGAATAATTATTTTTTCCAATAATTCTGGATTTCCATTTTCAAATTCTTCAACTGCTTTTTCAAATTCATATAAATTTACTGCAAATTCTTCTTCAAAAATTCTTGCACTAACTCTTCGCAATTCCAACATATGTGCACCAACACCAATTTCTTTTCCCAAATCATCAATTAATTTTCGAATATAAGTTCCACCTTCGCATTTAACTTTAAATAAAATATCTTTTTTATCATTTCCCTGCTCAAGCAAATCAAAACTGTAAATTTCCCTTGGACGCAATTGCCGTTTAACCCGCGATTTCACAGGAGGCATTTGCATAATTTTTCCAATAAATTTTTCATTTATATTTTTCTGAATTTTTTCCATAGAAATTTCTTCATGCAATCTCATAATTCCGACATAAGTTTTATCCTCGCCCAAAAAATAACCAGTTAATTTGCAGGCCCGATTCAATGCAATAGGCAAAACTCCTGTAACTTTTGGATCAAGAGTTCCAAAGTGTGATGTCTTTCTCAAGCCCAATTTTTTGCAAACAAATTCTGAAACACTAAAACTCGTTGGTCCGGACGGTTTGTCAATATTTATAATTCCAAATTCCAAAAGTGATTTAATATCTTTATCCATTCTTTTCAAAGAAAACTCCAATTTAAAAGATTAATTAACTACTGGGAAATATATTTTGGGATGTATATGTTGTAGGAGATAGTTAAATTGTTTTGAAAAAATTAATCTTTTGAATTCTCATAAATTTCATTCTCAATCATTCTTTCAAAACCTAGTGCGGGAAACACAAAAACATTTTTTTTGCCTAATTTTCTTCTTATTTTATTTTCTTCTATAGGATAATGAAGAATACCTCCAACAAAAGAGAATGCTCCAGCAAAAGCTCCTCCTAATGTTCCCAGAAGATTGTAAACTTTGTCTTTTTCGAGTTTTTCTTTTTTTTCTTGATATATTTCTTCTGTTAGAAAACCTTGTTTGTATTGTTCTTCTAATTTGTAAAAATTTTTATCATTTTTCGTCAGAATACTTCCACCAATCCATACTATTGCAGCTACAAGTCCCGTACCTAATATTGTAGAAATTTTTCTCTTTATTGAAATTTTCTTCAATTCTTTTTCTAAAGATTTTTTATTTACCATTTTATTTCTTCTTTATTTTCCTATAAGCCCTTTTCCAGTCTTTTGATGTTGGCTCATAAGGAGATTTAATTTTCATAAATTTGTAAAGATTAGATTTCTCTTCATAATTTAATCTACCATCATGATTTTTATCAAAATAATTCACAACTTCTTGTTTGTTTTGATCTTTTTTCATTTGTATAAAGGTTGATACTAATAAACTCTGAGCCATAACATATATTCCAACAAAGACACCTCCAATTAAAACCCCTGGATTACACTTTAGAGGTTTACCATAAACCCAATGTTCTGGAGTATCTGCAATTTTTTCTAATCCCATAAGAAAACACCCAATCTTGGATTAATAATCTTTCACACGAAATATTTCGTGTTTTACTTTTGAATGCTTTTTAGAAATATTGGAATTGTTTTGCTTTCAGCTTTTCTTAAATGAACTTGAAAAGTTGATAAAGAATTTTTGTTCTTTTTTGCTAATTTAATTAAATCAGTTTTTCTTGGATAATCATAATAACCTTCTTTAACAGCAAGAGAAATTACTTTTTCTTGTTTTTGAGTTAATTTTGGAAAGATTGTCAAAGGCATAATATTTTCAATTTTTTTATTTCCGAAATATAAAAGTTCAGATTCAACTTCTTTATTTTTTATTCTTCTGCTTTCAAGAATTCTGTCAAAAATTTCCTTTTTCGGGGAAGCAAATTCCCATTCTTCCCAACCTTCTTCGTCGAAAATTACAGGTTTCAAATGAATTATTGAAGGATCATAAGCAAGTTCAATTTCTCTTTTCTTTGCATCTTTAAGCGATTCCTTGTAAATGCAAATAAAGAAATCTTTATTTCTCTCAATATTGACAACTTTCTTATCCTGTATTAAACTTCTGAAAAAACCTTCTTTATTTTTTTCTTCACCTTGAATTATTCCAGAACCAATAGCATACAAATTCTCTTTATCTTTGTAATTATTTAAACTATAAAAATAAATTTTCACCCCAAATTTATTGCAGCGAAAATTATAGGGGTTCCATTTTTCTTTAATTCTTATCTTGATTGTCCACATAAGGATACGAATTATTTCGTGTTTTTAAATTTTCCTAAATCTCTCCTCTCAAAAACTTTTTCCTTTCCCCCTCTTCAAACTTTTCAATAGCATACCTCAAAGTTGTCCTTGGAATTCTTTTATAATTTCCTTTTAAAAATTTTCTCAAAACTTCAATATCTTTTTTTCCAACTTCTCTTAACATCCATCCAACTGCCTTATGAATTAAATCATGATTGTCTTCTAAAAGAATTTCCGAGATTGCTAAAGCATCTTCAAACTCTCTCTTCTGGATAAACGCAAAACACGAAACAACTGCAATTCTTCTTTCCCAAAGATTTTCAGAATGAACTAAGTCATAAAGAATTTTTTTATCTCTGTTTTTCAAAAAATCACCAACTATCCGAGGACAAGTCACATCAACCAAGTCCCAGTTATTTATGTGCCTTGTATTTTTTAGATAAAATCCAAAAATATTCTCTCTTTCTCTTTCATTAGCCCGTTTGTATTTTTCTGTAAGAATAATCAATCCTGACATCCGATGTTCATGTATTTTACTTTTCAAAAGTTCCTGAATTTTTGGCAAACTCAAATTCAGATATTTTTTTGCAATACTTCTCTGCATTGGCATTGTCAACCCAATAAAAACATCCCCTTCTCCATACTCACCTTTTCCTGTTTTAAAAAATCTCTGATAAATTTCTGCTTTTTCTTTTGAAGAGTTTTTCTTTAATTCATTAATTAATTCATTCAGCATAAATTGTTTTACAGGCTAAGTTTTATTAGTATATGTTATCATTACATAAAAGTAACAAACGGAAAGGTTTATATAGTTTAAATTTCACGAAATTATATGAAAAATATTATTAAAAATATAAAAAGAATAGCAATGATTCCAATTATGGTTGCTACTCTTTATAATTGTGGGGACTTCTCTAAAAAACCAGAATTATCTTATGAGCAAAAATTAAAGATTGAACAAGAGAAACAAAAATTAACTTCAGATAGTTTGGCAATTGATTCTTATTTTAAAAAAAGAATAAGTAAGCTTAATCATGAAATTGATTCTTTACGACCTTCTGATTTAGAAAGAAAAGCAAAAGAAAAAGAATTAAATGATGGATATAATGAAATGATAAAAATTAGAGTAAATGAAAGAATTAAACAAAAAGGTCTTCAAAATGATATTGAGCAAAGTGCTTATGGAACGGCTTTATGGACAGATGTTTATAATTCTGTAAAATATGAAATTGATCAAATGTATGGACCAGATTATATTGAAGAAAAAATGATAGAATGGGAGAGATATAATTCAAAAAATATTGTTTGGCAAAGGTTAAATCAAGAAGAAGTAGAAAAATTAAAAGATGAATATAAAAACTTTAGATGGGAGTTTTCAAAGAATCCTGCAAAATATCGTGGGAAATTTTTGAATAAAAAATAATATCCCTTACAATAATTTTTTATACCTAAATTTCTATAAAAACTTATGGATTCTAAAATTGCAATAAAGCAACTTAACCTCTTGAAAAAATCAGGAAGGAAAATGCGTCTTGCTGCCGACGGCTGGCCAACAAAATTTCAAACACTGATTGCAATAATTCTCTCAGCCCGAACTCGTGATGAAACAACAATAAAAGTTTGCACAAAAATGTTCCAAAAATATCCCACAGCAAAAAAATTTTCCCAGCTTTCTATTGAGGAAGTTAAAAAATTAATTTATTCCATTAATTTTTACAACAACAAATCAAAAAATATTTTGAATTGTTCAAAAGAGTTAGTTAAATTAAAAAAATTTCCAGAAAAATTTGAAGAGCTTGTAAAACTTCCTGGGGTGGGCAGAAAAACAGCAAATGTTTTTTTAGCAGAATATGGAAAATCAGAAATTGGTGTAGATACTCATGTAACTTATATTTCAAATTATCTTGGATGGGCAAATTCCAGAAAACAGGAAATCGTTGAAAAGCAATTAAAAAAACTTTTTCCAAAAAAACTCCACAAGGATTTAAATTGGATTTTGGTTCAATTCGGAAAAACTCATACTTCAAGAAAAAAGAAAGATGAAATTTTGGAAGAGATTAAGAGGATAAAATAGAGATTATTCCCGCCCACCCGCCCATAAAATTTACACTCATAAATGTCGTGAATGATATGCTTCACAATCTGCTTCGCTTGATTGTTTCGCTGAATATTAAATTAATGTCTAAAAATTTCTAAGTGTTGCTCAACTATTAAAAAATCTTTTAGTGATAACATTTTCTTTAGCGGAGCGCCTTGTTGAAAACTGGCGCGGAGCAATCATTTTTTATATCTAAAAATATTCAAAAATTCATGGAAATTCTAATACAAAAAATAAATCAATTAAAAGAATCTGCAATAAAAAATATAATTGACCAGAGAATGAAAGAATTTGAAGAATTAGGAAATAAAAATAGCAATGAAATTTTCAAAGAACTTTGTTTTTGTTTTATGACTGCAAATTTTTCAGCGCAGGGAGGAATTAAAATTCAAAATGAAATTAATGACGGTTTTTTACATTTGCCTGAAGAAAAACTTGCAAAACGCCTTGCAGAATTAGGTCATAGATTTCCAAATGCTCGCGCAAGATATGTTGTTCTTTCTAGAAAACATAAAGATAATCTCAAAGAAACTCTCCAAACTTTTCCCGACGAAATTCTTGCAAGAGAATGGATTGTTCAAAACATAAAAGGGATGGGAATGAAAGAATCTTCACATTTTTTGAGAAACATTGGTTACAAAAATCTCGCAATAATTGATTTTCATATTGTTGATTTGCTCGCAAAACATAATTTAATTGAAAAACCAAAATCTAAATCTTTAACTCCAAAAAAATATATTGAAATTGAAAATATTTTAAGAGAAATTGCACAAAAAACAAATCTCAATCTCGGAGAACTTGATTTATATTTATGGTATGAAGAAACTGGAAAGGTTTTGAAATAATTTATCTCATATATTTGCCTTTGCTATGCTCTTTCTTTTTTTCAACATCTTGTTTTCCTTGTTTCGCAAGATGCTTTTCTTTTTTCTTCATATCTTTTTCCATTTTTTCACCAGCTTCTTTAACTGCCTCTTTCTTCTCTTTTTCCTCAACTTTATCGTCAACACCGTCGCTATTTTCATCAACTTTCTCTTCTTTTTTACCATGAACAGCCCCTTTAACTTGCTCCTGCATTCTTTCCTTTAAACTTTTTTTGCTCTCAACTTTAGTCAAAGCTTCTTTAGAAACTTTTTCTTCTCTTAATTTTTTGAATTTTAATTTATCTGGAAGTTCAACCAATTCAACTTTAACAATTCCTTTAGAATCTTTTTTTACTTTAACTTTAATTTTATGAGGAGGATTTTTTATTCCACGCGCCCAAAGATATTCATTAACATTTTTATCCAACTTAATTTTGTTTAAATCTTTATCATAAACTTTCATATGCCGGGCAATAAATTCCTTAACTGACTTAATTGCTTTTGGAGTTTTCTTATAACGTGCAACATGCTGGTATTTGCTTCTAAGCGGAATTACATATTCTCGTTCAACATTTTCTGATTTTTTTTCAGTTTTTTTCCCTGTCATTTTAATTTTTTATTTCTTCCAGTTTAACTCCAAGAATCTTTTCTATACCTTCTTTTATTTTTCCAAGTTTTTCAGGATGTTTTTCTATTTCATGATTTATGAAAACTTTAAAAGATAATAATGAATATCTTGTTTGCGTTGCTAAGTTTATATCTATATTTGTATTTTCATCTCCTTGAACAAGGTTTTTTATATTTGAATCAAATTTAAAATATGTTCCAAATTTATTTAAAAGTTTATTAGTCCTTAATTTAACTGGGTGAAACTCATAACTTTTATATTCTTCTTCCATTTTATCCATAGTGTTTTGGTCGTGCCTTTCTTGGCTTGACATGTAATTTAGTTCTTCTCCATGAACGCTTGACACTGGTCATTTGCTGAGCTCCGCCTGGAACTGGTCTGCCGTATTTTTTCAAAACAGCCCAAATCGGCGCCCACTTTGTTCTTCGTCCCTGCTTTGCAAGAATTTCTTTTTTTCTTTTATTTTTTATCGGCATTTTATTTAACTTCCTCCAAAAATTTCTTTCCACGTTCTGTAAGAATTCTTCCTGGCTTTTTGCTTCGCACACCTTTAACTGCTTTTTGAATTTCAGTAAAACCTGCTTTATCTGACTGTTGTAAAATTACACGAATTATTTTACCTGAAGATTTTCTAAATTCTTCTGGCTTAAATCCCCGATTTTTTTTAGAACCATATTTTGTTCTTAATCTCTCAGTTCCAACAGAACCTTTTTTGTAAATATTTCTCAGAATTGAAGCAGCTCTTTTATGCCAAAAATCCTGGTCATCAATTGGACGCTCTTTTGCAGCACCTGATTTAACATAACCAATCCAATCTGGTTCTTTAAATTCAGGAATTTTTTTCAGTGCCTCAGCTAACTTTAAATTATATTCCTGTGCATTAATTTCATAAACTGCATTTTCCATCTTAGCTTTCCTCTCGGAAATAGAATCGCTGTGCGATTAACTAAATATTCAGAATAAAGAAGGTTTATAAATTATTTGGTTTCTTGTTGTAATTTCCAAATTTGATAATTTTCCTGTTCTTTCAAATAAGCTTTCGTAACAATAGCAATTATAGAATCATAATTTAATTTTGTTCCTTCGGTAAAATACTTGTAGTCTGCCAAATTATTAATCATGCCTTTTCCTACATCTCTATCTGTTTTGGCTAAATCTTCTAAAGTTCCACGGGGAAATAAAATAAATTTTTTATCATTATCCTTCCTACATAGAACATACCCTTGCGGTTCTTTTGGATCAAGTCTAACTTCTAATTCAGAATCTTCAACAATTAATTTATAACCACTTTCATCTAATCCCTTATTTGTCATAAAAATCTTACATATTTTTCCTTTTTAACAATTTATATTCTTCAAAATAACTATTATCCCCTTTCTCTTCGCCATTTCCTCAAAACAATTGTAAATCCAATTATCCGTGCTGTGTATTTTTCACCTAACTCACTTAAAATTTTTTTCGTAATCTCTTCAAGTTCTTTTTTATCTCTGCAGCAATTTCTTAAAACAGAAATCCTGACATTATTGCAGTTATTAAATTGGTTTTTCAAACTATTTATAAAATTTTCAGTAACTCCATTCTTTCCCAATTGAATTTCTCTGATAACCGGCATTTTAATTTTGATTGTATAATTTTTTTGTTGAATTAAATATTTGTATAAAATAATCAAGATTTTTTTCCAAATTTGCAAGTGAATTTATGTTCTCAAGAATATTTTTGAAAACTCTGACGTCATAACCCTGCTTTTCTTTTCCCTTAACATAACTCGTTGCAAAACCCAAATCAGTTTCAGTTTCAATATTATTGACAAGTTCTTCCAATTCATTCAATTCTTTTTCACTCAATTTTCTCATTTTTTCAACCATTTTTCTATCTCAGATTTTTTAATTTTAATTACTTTTGCTTTTGAAATAATTTTCCATGTTCCGGTCTTTGCAAAAATTGATTTTTTGATTTCTTTTCCAGTAAATTGATGAATCAAAACATTTGATTTGTTATCCCGCCAGTCCTGGCTTTTTGCAGCGCAAATAATTCCTGCTTCTGAAATTTCTTTTTGTGTTGGCTTCAATTTTTCAATAACACAAAAAGGACTTCCTGATTTCACAGTATGCAAAATTATATTTCCCTTTCCTTTAAATTCTTTCATAAGCTCGTCGTTATTTTCTGCATTTTTCCCAAGAAAAATCTTTGTTCCTATGGACAGTTCAAATTCCCTAAATTTCATAATCTTATATTCTTTTTTAAGAATATAAATCTTTATATATCGCTCTTTTTTTTTATAAACATGGCTTTAAGAAATCTTTTAAGTTATGGTAAAAGTTTGGGTTTTGGTGTCTTGTTTTCTTTGATTATGGCTTGTGAAAAAGATGAACAGCCTTTTATTTCTGAGGAACAGAAAGAAGCCCAAATTAGGGAGCACATAGTTAATAATTACTATGATTGGGCTAGAATGTCTAAACTGAAAGATTATGAAGGCATGTTACAATTGGTAGCACCTCAATCTACTTTTGAAGGAGCTACAGAGGTTTGCAAAAACCAGTGGGATGAAAATGGTGATTTTTATTGGGAATTTAGTTCAGTTGAAGTGGAGAGTACAACCAAACAACCCCCTGAAGCATATGTAAGGGGAAACTGGAGCATAACCCAGCGTTCTGAAAACGCAGGAGCACCCGATTCTTTTGGAGGAGGTTTTTATTCTAGTTCTTTTCCTTCAGATGGAGAATACTATAATAAAAATTGGTTATTGGATGGAATTAATTGTAACTTAGATAGATTTTGGTGGAGAGATTAGATTTTTATCTCTTCCTATTCAACCAGTCATTAACAATTTTCAAGCATTTTCTTTGGTCAGCCCATGTCAATTTTTTATAAGCTTCTTCAAAGCCAACCCATTTTCCATATTCATGCTCTTTGCCATCAACTTTTATTTTTCCATTTTCTTTATCGACTTTCACAGCAAACAAATGATATGTCTGCCCAATAACTCCAGGCCTGTCTTTTAATTCTTTTTTATATTTGTAAAATCCATCAATTTTTAATCTTTTAATCTTCAAAACTTTCAAACCTGTTTCCTCTTCAACTTCCCGTCGGGCAGTTTTCCTACGCAATTCAAATCTCTCAATCTTGCCTTTTGTAAATTCCCAGCCCTTCCAATGTTTTTTTCTTTTTAGAATTATATATTCTGGATTTCCTTTTTTGTCAAAATTATAAGCAACAGCGAAGATTGCTTTTCGGAATTTACTTTTCACTTCTTTCATTGTTAGAAAAGTCAGAAAGTGTTTTTAAATTTATTTCTTCTCACCATCTTTCTTACTCAACAATTTTGTCAAAATCATAATTCCTAAAACACAAATCAAAGTAATTATTAAAGCACTAATTAATTTTCCTGAAACAGGACTTGATTCAGATATTTTATTAACATATTCAGTAATTAAATCTCTCCAGACAAGTGCAATCAAAAAACCAAACGCTGCAATAAACGCTGTCTTTATTGTTTTATTAAATTCATCACGAAATTCTTTTGCATGTCGCTTTGCCTTTTCTTTAGCTCTTTGAGTTCTATTCTTTTTTTTGATAATTTCTTCTTTTGTTTCGGGCATTTTATATTAAAGGATGAATTGTTTTTAAATCTTATTTATCAGAAACACAACCCATAATTTATTTCAATTTTTCTTCTATGAAAAGGAAATTTAGAAGCTATATCCTCCATCTCTTCTTTTTTCCCATAACCCATTAATTCAATTCTTCTGTGCGATTTCAAAAAGGAAAGCATTTCAGAATTTTCATTGTTTATAATCTTACTTAAACTTTCATCACTCAAAGAAAAAATCTTTTTTTTATTTTTACCTCTTAAATAAAATATAACATTTTCTAAACCCTGTTCAACTTTGCTGGGGCTGATTACAAGATAAAGTCTCATATAAAATAAATGCAGATGAAATATAAATACTTTTCTAACCCCACTTCCCCAAAGCTTTTCTTAACTCTTCATGTGTCTTTGCATATTCTTTCAATGAAATTTTTTTCAAAGTTGCATCAACTGCCTGCCGCATTGCTTTTGCTCCTGCGATAGTTCCGTCGGGATGTCCATGAATTCCTCCACCTGCCTGAAGCACAATATTATTTCCCATAAATTCAATTATTTTATCTACGATACCGGGATGAACTCCCCCAGAAGCAACACCCAAAACTTTTTTCACACCAAACCACTTTTGAGATAAATTCTCTTTTGTTTGTTTTGTAAATTCCTGCTCCATTTCTTTTTCAATATGCAAAACTTCTTCTTTATCTCCGGACATTTTTCCATAAGCAGTTCCAATGTGCAGAGTATCAACTCCTATCATTCTCGCAAACTGAGCAATAACTTCCATTGACATTCCAAAATCTTTTTCATTTCTGTCAAGCATTGCATGTCCTGCACGATGCGCATGAATAGGAAGTTTAGTAAAATTCCGGGCAGTTTGCAAACCACCCCAGCCTAAAGTCAAAATATCTAGCATAATATAATTTCCTCCATTTTCCTCAACAAACTTAATTCTTTTTTTCATTTTTTCAACTTCTGCAGTGCAATTAATCAAATAAGCTTTTTTCATACCTGTTTCTTTTTCTGCCTTTTTCCTTAATTTAGTTGTCAATAAAAATCTTTTTTTAAATTCATTAAAATTCTGTGAAGTCAAATTTTCGTCGTCCTTAACAATGTCACAACCTCCAACCCAGGATTCATAAGCAACTTTCGCATGTTCAGAAGGATTTAATCCAACTTTGGGTTTTACAATTGTTCCAATAAATGGCCTGTTTTTAATTTTAAACTTTTTTCTCAAACCTTTAATTCCATAACGCGGACCTTTAAACGATTTCAACATTTTTTTTGGAATATTAACATCTTCCCAAAACAAACTCTTTGCAGATTTCATTCCATAAATATTTCCTCCAATCGACGACAAAACTTCTGGAAGATTTCCTAATTCAAATAATTCAATAGGATAAGCAATTCTGCATCTGAAATTTTTTTTATCCAGGTAAAAAACTTTTGGAGCCAATTTTTTCTGCATTTTTTTATCAACAGTAGAAATATCAGTCCATGTTCCAACAGAACTTTCACCTGCAGTAATTGAGCAAATCTCTTTAAAAGTATAACCTCGCGCAGGTGTAATTCTAAACTGACAAACCACATCTGTCTTTTTAGGTTTATACTTTAAATCAATAAAACTTTCATAATGGACTTTTGTCATTTTATCACCTTTTATTATAAATTTATTTTAATTTATAAATTATTCCAAATGTTTTGTGCAATTAAATAATTTTAATTCTGGTTTTCCCTCGGAATCGAATTCTATAATTGTTATCCCAGTATTCCCATGCCTTTCAATTTCTTCAACAGATTTATTAAATAATGTTGAAATCCATAACCTAATTAATGCTGCATGAGAAACAACAAGGACATTTTTTCCTTCATAATTCTCAAATAAAAGATTCATCAATTTGTTTATACGAATTTTTCCTTCTTCTAATGTTTCAACATTATATTCCTTTAATTTTTCTTCATCTTTTGAAACACTGTAAAATTCCTCGCTGTGCGGACCGCCTTGAAATTTTCCCCAATTCCTTTCCCTTAATTCTTCTCTCAATTCAAATGGAATTTCAGAATGAAATTTTACAATTTCTTCTGCTGTATCTTTAGCTCGAGCCAAGTCACTTGAAAAAATAAAATCAATTTTTTCATCCTTTAATCTTTCAGCAAGTTTTTGTGCCTGTTCTTTTCCTAAATCAGAAAGCGTTCCATGAAGATGCCCTTGAATAATTCCTTGTTTGTTTTCTTCTGTTTCTCCGTGACGGGTTATTATTAGTTTCATTTCAATAATTTATTCATCTCCTTATAATTCAAATCAAATTTGTAAATTTTTTTAAAAGAAATTTTAAACTTTTTTTCTGAACTAATGTTTCTTAAACTTTTAATTAATCTAATTAACTTTTCTTTTCCAAATTTATCAACAAGAACTTTAACAGCAAAACCAGATTCTCCGTAAACACTTTTGCTCCATTTATCATAATGGTCTATGAAATTTGAAAATCTCTTTGGAGGTTTTTGAGATTCAATCTGATTTGCAACAAAATATTGTGTCCCTTCGTTTAGCCACGCCGGATTATCATTCTCATGTGAAATCGCACCAAAAAATAAATGCCCTAATTCATGTTTTAATGTTTTATAATAGCTTTCTTTAGAATATTTATGAGAACTTTCTTTTTTGTATTTTTTTTTGTCTAGCATAAAAATCGCTCTTCTTTCAGCGAATGCAATTAACCAATCTTCAGTATCATCTCCCCAAAATTTATTTATTTCATCACGATTTTTCAAAATAATTATCTGTGGCAAATGATGCTTCCAATTCAATCCATAAAATTTATTTAATTCCTTCATTGCTTTTTTATACATTCCTTCAACAAGTTTATCTTTTTTTGGTTTCAGAGAGTATATCATAACTTCTTAACCTCCACACCTTTCTCTCCATCTTCTAAAACAAAACCTTTTCTCTTAATTTCATCTCTTAACTCATCTGCCTTCCCCCAATCTTTTTCACGACGAGCAATTTCTCTTTCCTTAATCATTTTTTTAATTTCCAAAGGAATTTTAACTTTTTCTTTTTCCAATAATTTCAAACCAAAAACTTCATCAATTTTTTTTATTGTTTTATATTTGCCCAAGGCATTTTCATCACGAACCAATTTCCATAAAACCTGCAAAGCATTTGGAGTATTCAAATCATCATTCATAGCAGATTCAAATTCTTCTAAATAATTTTTGTTTCGTTTGACCACGCTTGGGCGGACGATGCCTGAACATTGTTCAGAGCGTATTTTTTTATCATCATCTAAATCTGCACAAATATTTTTCAATCTTTCATAAGAATTTTTTGCATTTTCTAAACTTTTATTTGAAAAATCAATTGGCTTCCGATATTGTGTTGAAATCACAAAATACCTAATCACCTCGCCGGAATATTTCTCAAGCAAATCCTTTATTGTTCTGAAATTTCCAAGTGACTTTGACATTTTAACTTTATCAACATTAACCATTCCATTATGAACCCAAAAATTAGCAAATTTTTTTCCATAACCTGCTTCTGACTGTGCGATTTCATCCTCGTGGTGCGGGAAAATTAAATCCTGCCCTCCTCCGTGAATGTCCAAAGGTAAACCCAAAATTGAATAACTCATTGCAGAACATTCAATATGCCAGCCAGGTCTTCCGTCACCCCAGGGCGATTTCCACGACGGCTCGCCTTTTTTAGAAAATTTCCACAAAACAAAATCATTATTTTTCTTATTCTTCTGAACCCTCACACCAGTTTTTAAATTCTCAATTTTCTGATGGCTCAACTTCCCATAATCCTTAAACTTTGAAATATCAAAATAAACACCATCTTCTTCAATATAAGTATAACCTTTTTTTTCTAAGTTTTTTATCAGTTCAATCATCTCTTTAACAGACTTTGTTGCAAATGGCTGAACATCCGGCTTCTCAATTCCCAGTGCAGAATAATCTTTCATGTGTTCTTTATAATTTTTATCTGTAAGTTCTTTAATTGAAATTCCCAGTTCTTTTGCTTTGTTAATTATTTTATCTTCAATATCTGTAATATTAGAAACAAACTTCACCTTATATCCAAGAAATTTCAAATACCTTCTTAAAACATCAAATGAAATCTGGGAACGTGCATGCCCTAAATGCGGAACATCATTTACTGTCGGCCCGCAAACATAAATTCTAACTTCTTTTTTATTCACAGGTTTGAAAATTTCTTTCTTTCTTGCCAGAGTATTATATAATTTCAAAACCATTAATTGTTAAAGAAAAAGGAGTTTAAAAAATTAAACTTTCACATTAATTTTGAATTCTTCAGAACCATAAATTACTCTGTCGGCACGAGCTTTGACTTCAAATCTTGCTGTGCATTTTGGAGTTTGTGCAGGAATTGTAAAATCAATTCTTGTTATACTCAGGGAACCTATTGGAATTTCC
>Ga0315547_1001334_pt1 | contig 19863 bp, 17 predicted proteins | sample SalMarSW160240MG_2_FD_202542 | JGI IMG/M metagenome (GOLD analysis project Ga0315547, IMG submission 202542) | Salt marsh sediment microbial communities from the Plum Island Ecosystem LTER, Massachusetts, United States - Salt Marsh Sediment SW1601-240 ...
CCATTGTAGAAGGAGTTAACGGGATTATACTCCCTAAAGTTGAAAAGGCTGATGACATTCATGATATTAACAAGCTTTTACTCGAGGTCGAAAAAAACAGGACTCTCCCTGATGGTTCTATTCGAATTTTTCCCTTGATCGAGTCAGCCGCTGCCGTGCAGCACGTTTATAATATTGTATCGACAAAAACAAAACCACAGAGAATCTATACTGTAGCATTTGGTGCTGCAGATTACACCCTTGATATGGGCATAGAGATGACAATGGAGGGAACCGAGCTTTTTTATGCCCGTTCCAGGATTGCTATTGCATGCAGGGCCACGGGAATCGCCCCTCCTATAGATACTCCTTTTATGATCGATCTTAAAAACACGGATGCATTGATTTCTGACGCCAGGCGGGCAAAGGAGTTGGGGTTCCAGGGCAAATTAGTGATTCACCCTAATCAGGTTGAGCCCTGCAATCGAATATTTTCCCCTCTCCCTGAAGACATCAAAAAAGCCGAAAAAATCGTTAAGGCCTTTGAAGAGGCGGAGGCTGCGGGTGTGGCAGCGATCCAGTTGGAAGGTAAATTTATTGACTACCCTGTGGTAAAAAGGTCTAAAAATATTTTGGCTTTAGCCACTGCAATCGGCAAGAAAGAATGATTGCATTATTACGGAGATTATTATGAGTGAATTTATAAAACTGGGCATAGATCTTGACAGGTGCTCTGGCATTAAAAAATGTGGGGAGTGTATCAATGTCTGCCCTGTTAATATTTTCACAGCAAACGGTGATTATCCGAAAATAGTAGAGGCTAATGAGGATGAATGTACCCTCTGCAACCTCTGTCTTCAAGGTTGCGAGGTAGATGCAATAACTATTCATAAATTATACGAGGAATAGCTTCATATATGCTAACATCATCTACAATATCTCAAAAACTGGCTCAATTTTTTTGCGCCCTCAGGTACGAGGATCTGCCAGATGCCCTGGCCTACAAACTCAAAATCTTTTTCTTGGATTGGTTGGCCTCGGCCTTTGCCGGTGTTTCTCAACCGCCTACTCAAATGATGCTCTCCCTCGCAAACGATATGAAGGGAGCTGAAGAGGCAACCATTATCCCAAATAACAGCAGGCACTTACCCCCGGTAGCTGCCTTAGTCAACGGGGCTTCTTCTCATGTAATGGAAATGGATGATTTGCATAGGCAATCTATCTTTCACCCAGCAGCATCAATCCTACCGGCCGTTTTTGCGGCGGCAGAAAAAGGACATGTCTCTGGACGTAATCTTATTCTGGGTATTCTTGCCGGATATGAAACAGGGATAAGAGCAGCCTTAGCCGCTGGTAAGAGTCATTATAAGTACTGGCACACGACAGCAACCTGCGGCACCTTTGGCGCGGCAGCAGGGGCAGCAAAGGTTATGGGTTTAGAGTCCGAGCCTTTTGTATGGGCCCTTGGTTCTGCAGGGACTCAGAGTTCAGGGCTTTGGGAATTTTTAACAGAAGGGGCTATGAGTAAACAGCTTCATCCGGGAAAGTCATCTATGAATGGTCTCCTGGCCGCGCTATTGGCACAAAAGGGGTTCACCGGTGCCAGTCGTATCTTTGAAGGGGAAAAGGGCTTTCTCCGGGCCACATCCGATGATTATGATATTAATATCCTGACTGATGGATTAGGTGAGACCTTTGACACAGCAAGGAATTCTTTAAAATATTATGCCTCTTGCGGTCATACACATTCTGCTATTGAGGCAGCCCTAAAGGTTTTGAGAGATATAGATTTGGATGTAGCAGCCATAAAATCCATAACCGTTTATATATATCAGGAGGCCCTAGATCTGCTAGAAGCTGTGGAAGCCCGCACCCCTTATCTTGCTAAATTCAATCTGCCGTTCTGTGTTGCCACTGCACTCTATTTTGGACATGTTGATCTTGATGATTTTTTAAACGAAAGACTCGATAAGCCTGAAATACTGAGGCTTATGGGCATTATCTCTCTTAGAGAAGATCCGGAACTCACTCGGCTATATCCTCAAAAATGGCCTTCACGAGTGGAAATAGAAGTGGCAAATGGAAAAAGATATAGTGGATATTGCGAATATCCTAAAGGTGACCCAGAGAATCCTTTTTCTGAAAAAGAACTGATCGAGAAGTTCAATAAACTCTGTGGAGGTATAATAACAAAAGAAGAAAAAGAAAGAATTATAGATGTAGTCCTAAACCTTGAAAATATAAATGATGTAACAAATATATTTCATCAGTAGTGTCCCAATGTTGAACAATAATAATTCCATAAAGCAATATCAAATAAAGGTTTATGAGCTCTTTTAAATGTTATCGTCTTGAAACTCATTTGAAAAACCTGGTTTAGTAAAATCAGTAATTTAGGCTACTAAAAATCTGTTTTTTACCAACCTTGGGACAGGAATGATATTTCATAACTAAAAAATTATCCGACTTTTTTTGATGCCAGCTAAAACAACACATATACAAAAAAATCTCCCAACCAATCTTTTCCCTTCTGATACAACAGGAGCTCATAGTTCTTTTAGGTCTGTTACCTTAGTTGATCAGATTGCCAATGCACTAAAGGATAACATATTAACTGGCAGCCTCAAAGGTGGCGACCAACTCCTCGAAGATTCATTAAAAAATGAGTTTGATATCAGCCGTACCCCTTTAAGAGAAGCCTTTAGGATTTTAGAGAATGAAGGCCTTGTTGAAATCCTGCCCAGGAAAGGCACATTTGTAAAAAGAATTACTAAGCAAGACATTAAAGAAAATTTTCCTGTAAGAGCTATCTTGGAGGGACTGGCAGCCCGTTTGGCTTATGCCAATCTGACTCAACAGGATATCCATGAAATGGAAGAGGTTTTTAAGTATATGGAAAAGGCAGCTCAAAGAAAGGATTTCATTGACTATGCAAAACACCATCATACCTTTCATGAAATCTTTATCAATGCCTCTAATAATGAAATCTTGATTACCCTCCTCCACAATCTACGTATGCATAGATTATGGCATAGGTATACTTATCAGTATTATAAAGAGGATTTTAGAAATTCCCTAAAGATTCATCGTCGAATTATAGATCTATTTAAAGAGAAACAGGTATCACAAGAAGAAATAGAAAAGATAGTCCGTCAGCATATAGAGATAGCCCTCGAGCCTTTTTTGACTGCTATGAAAAAACTCGAAGGGAAAACACCAAAGAAATAATCTATGTAAACATATATCATTATCGTACGAGGGTTTTGAGTTGAACATCGAAAAAAATTTTGAGGTACCGATTTTAGGTCTTTTGAATAGTATGCCTGTTGTTTCGTTTTACGGGAATACCAGGGGATGGAAATTTATATTATCCTGGTCTCATCGAATTGCCGGATTAGTTCTTGTCTTATATCTACTGTTTCATATTTACACACTTTCTCTTCTTTCCAGTCCCCCTCTATTTACTGCTAAAATGGCTTTTTATAACAATTTTTTCTTTAAATTCCTTGAATGGCTTTTAGCAGTCCCCCTGATATTTCATGCGCTTAATGGAACGAGATTGATTCTATATGAGAGCTTTGGCTTAAGAAATAATCAACGAATGATCCGTTGGTCTTTCTCCCTTGGACTTATCTACATAGTGCTCCTGGGATTCTTTATGATAATGGGGCATCAAAATGCACCTATACTCTTCTTTTGGTTAAATACATTCATCATAAGCATTGTCTTTTGTTACTATCTCTATCAAAAAATCTGGAAGACTCAAAATTCAAGGCTCTGGAAACTCCAGAGAATAAGTGGAGCATTTCTGTTGATTATGTTGCCAGCCCATATGCTTTTTATGCATATTAATTACTCTGTGGGCCATGAGGCAGCGACTGTGATCGCCAGGATGCAGCATTATTCTATTAAAATGCTTGATCTGCTCCTTGTTATCGTTGTTTTGTATCACGCCGCTTTTGGCATTTATTCCATTATTGAAGATTATCTTGAGAACAATGTAGTAAGAAAAGGACTTACAATCATCTTGCTCTTGATCGTAATCTATTTCGGATATGTTGGTGCAAAGTTTACTCTATTTTGAAAATTTGTATCCCTTGGGAGTGGTTTATTTACTCTATTTTTTTTGATAAGGTGTTTCCATATGAACAGCAGATTGCGAATAAATGCTATAAGAAGGTGTGATGCATTGATCATTGGGGCAGGGGGAGCCGGGCTCAGAACAGCTGTTGATATCCTTGCTGGGAAACCAGATACAACAATCATAGCGGTGACAAAGGTTTCCAGTCCTCAAAAGTCCCACACTACCACTGCCCAAGGAGGATTTGCGGCAGTAAATCCAAAAGATCCAATTGATAAACCAGTCTACCATATGTTCGACACATGGAAAGGGTCAGACTGCAGCTCTGATCAGAATGTAATCAAAAAAATTGTAGAAGCGGCATGGGAGCAAACATTGTGGCTGGATAATCATGGTCTGCATTTTACCAGGAATGAAGAGGGGCGCTTTAGCAAGCGAACATTTGGCGGCCACACCCTGGAATTTGGAGAAGGACCAAGTGCCTTCAGAGCGGTATTTGAGGCAGACAGAACCGGCAAAGGAATTATGGATACGGTATGGGGAGAAAGTCTGAAAAGAAATGTATCCTTCATAAATCAAAGTATAGCGACAGAACTAATTTTCAAGGGTGAGCGCTGTATAGGCGCCATTATTTTTGAAGAGGCAAAAGGCGAATTTACCGCTGTTTTTGCCAAGGCTACAGTCATCAGCACAGGAGGACTTGGCCAGGTATACAAAATAACCACAAACTGCCGGCAGAATACAGGTGATGGATTAGCGCTTGTTTTAAGGGAGGGTTTGCCTGTTATGGATTTAGAGGCTGTACAATTTCATCCTACAGGCATAGTGGGCCCGGGAATTCTGGCAAGTGAAGCCCTTAGAGGAGAAGGTGGTTTCCTGCTGAATAAAGACATGGAACGTTTTATGGAGCGGTATGCCCCCAAGATGAAGGATCTCGCACCTCGCGATATGGTTTCTCGATCAATCGAAACAGAGATACGCGAGGGAAGAGGTGTGATAAATTCCGATTTTAATCTTCCACATGTCTGGCTTGATATAAGACATCTTTCAGATTATGTGCATGATGTCAAGTTACCAGAGGTAACAGGATTTTTTAAGAAATTTGCAGGAATCGACCCCAAAAAAGAGCTTTGCCCGGTTAGGCCTACCGTCCACTATCATATGGGCGGGGTACCTACCAATGAATTCGGTGAAGCACAAAAAAGTGTGGATCAGATTGTCCCAGGTCTCTATGCAGTTGGAGAATCTGCCTCCGCCAGTTTCCAGGGATTCAACCGGCTTGGCACCAATTCCCTTTTGGAGCTTTTTACCATGGGCAAATTTGTGGGGGACAGGGTCTCGGAATATCTGGGCGATGCAGACGAACCTGGAGATCTACCAAAAGGTGCTGGCGAAAAAAGCTTTGCCCTGTTTTCAAGATATTTTGAGTCAAAAGGTGGGGAGAATCTTTGGAAAATCCGTGAGACAATGCGCGAATTGATGACGGAAAAAGTTGGGGTTTTCCGTAATGAAAAGGACCTTAATGAGGCAATTAATCAGCTTATAGAGTTCAAGGAAAAGTCAAGTCATATAAAACTTTCAGGTTCCTCGCTTATCATGAACCAGGAACTTGTGGATCGCTGGGAATTGGATAATCTTTTAGACGTAGCCATAGTTATTGCCCATGGGGCCAAAGATAGAAAGGAATCAAGAGGAGCTCACACACGAGAAGATTATCCTGAGAGAAAAGATGAGTACAATTATCATACCCTTGCCAGCATGGTTGAATATGGGAAGGTGACACTTGACAAGCGCCCTATTGATATGAGTATCTTTGAAGAAAAAAGCAAAGATTACAAACACTTTGATTTTATGGCAAGAAAATACTAATGGGTAAACTACATAGTCTTACATTAAAAATACATCGTTATGATCCTGAACAGAAAAAATCCTGGGTACAGGAATATAAGATAGATGTGGGTGGTATGCTTAGATTTACTGATGTTCTTCGAAAAATCAACCAGGAGCAAGATCCAGGCCTCGCCTGGATTTCCTCCTGTGAACATGCCCAGTGCGGTAGCTGCGGTGTTGTTGTAAATGGAAAGCCCCTTTTGATGTGCGAGCTCTTGGTTCAAAACGCCATACGGCAATTCAAGACTACCACGTTTAGCCTTAAACCCTTGACCATTGCACCAGTTCTACGTGATTTAATAGTTGATCTGCCACAGGCATACAAAAGAGTTCATAAGGCAAAACCATATATAATTGAACCGGCAGAAACACCACCTGAAGGAGATGAACTCAGAATACCGCCCCGGGTTATGGAACGTTATGTTGAGGCCACTCGATGTATCAATTGCTTTTGTTGCGCAGAGGCCTGTATCAGCAGTCACAGGCATTTTCTTGGTCCAAATGCCATGATGGCCAATATTGTCCGTCTTTTTGACCCAAAGGAAAAGGCTAAAAAGGAGAGGCTTGATATCCTTTACGGTGATGATGGCGTAGCCCGCTGTCATACCTCTGAGGCATGTTCATTTGTTTGCCCTAAGGAGATTGATGTTGCACATTTCATTGCCTTAGGAAAGGAAGCAAAGTTTAGCTGAGGGATATATATAATGCCAGAAAAAGAATTCTCAGGAATATTTCCGTATCTTGTTACGCCTCTTGATGAGTCTGGTAACCTTAAAGAGGATGTGTTGTGTGACCTGGTGAACCATCTCATCTCAAAGGGAGTGCACGGGCTGACTCCACTGGGAAGCACAGGAGAAGGTGCCTATTTCCCATGGGAAGTAAAAAAGAAGGTGGTAGAAGTTGTAGTTAGAACTGCTGCCGGCCGTGTCCCTGTAATTGCGGGTGTTAATGAAATGACAACTAATGTTGCGGTAAAACAGGCTAAAGAGACAGAGCGTATTGGTGTAGATGGCATCCTTGTTGTTCTACCCACCTACTTTCCCCTGGCTGAACAACAGGTAGCAGAGCATTTCAGGGCTGTGGCTCGTGCTGTATCATGCCCTATTATTCTCTATACTAATCCGAAATTCTCCAGGTGGGACTTTACAGTTGAAACCTTGCGACACCTCGCAGAAGAGGCGAATATCCGCTATCTGAAAGACGCATCCGGGAATATCGGGAAGCTCATGTCTATCGTCACCGCGCTGGGAGATCGTTTTAAGATCTTCAGCGCTACCGCTCATGTGCCCGTATTCGTGCTCATGCTCGGCGGGGTCGGGTGGATGGCTGGCCCGGCATGCTTGATCCCCGAGCAGAGTATTGCCCTCTATGAGCTGGCATGCCAGAAAAGGTGGGAGGAGGCATTGGAGCTCCAAAAGAAACTATGGCCCCTCAACGTGGCTTTCCAGCGCTACTCCCTTGCTGCATGTGTGAAAGCCGGATTAGAGATGCAAGGGTTCCCTGTAGGCTCTCCAATACCCCCTCAGAGGCAATTAGATGAAGAGGGAAAAAGGGTAGTTTCTCAGATATTGATTGATATTGGTGCCTTATAATTAAAGTATAATAAGATTTTCCTGGTTAGCGTTCAGCAATTCAAAGTACATAAGCATAAAAATACGGTATAGTATTTGCGAATAGAAGAAGCACTTAGTAACCAGGTTTGCTAGCTAAGCACGGCTAAAAAAGATCTCCAAAAAACGGAAAGGAGGATAGGGCTGGCCTTGGGGACAAATTACATGAGGCTGCAATTTCTCAGGAAAGCCAGCGAAAACGATATGGAATTAACGAAAAAATTAGCAGAATTTATTCATGATACAAATTTTCATGACATTTCACAAGATGTTATAGAAAGAAGTAAGTATAACATCCTTGACTGGCTTGGAAGTAGCTTGGGCGGAATAAATGACGAGGCATCCAGGGTGATCATTGAGTATGTAAAGGAATTCGGAGGAAAAAGGCAGGCAACCGTCATAGGAACAGACATAAAAACAGATCTCGAACATGCTGCATTGGCAAATGGTGTCATTTCCCATGCCCTCGATTTTGATGATTATCACAGTAAAACGGTGATTCACACAACTGCTGTCTGCTTGCCGGCTATTTTATCTGTTGCGGAAGACAGACGATTATGCGGAGCAGATATCCTTACCTCATTTGTTTTGGCCATCGAGATCAGCATTCGGCTTGGTTTGGGGTTAACAAGTGCCCATTATGAGAGAGGCTGGCATTCAACTTCCACGGCGGGAAGGTTCGGCGCTACTGCAGGGGTAGCTAAGCTTTTAAAGCTGGATACGGATACAATTATCAATGCCTTTGGCATCTGCGGAACTCAGGCGAGTGGGGTAAGGCAAGTCTTCGGAACAATGAGTAAACCTTTCAATGCAGGAAAGTCTTCAATGGACGGGGTGATATCTGCCGTACTGGCTGAAAAAGGATTTACCAGTTCAAAGGATATTATTGAGGGGAAATTGGGTTTTTTTGAAGTTTTTACGGATGATCCGGATACTGATGCGGTGTTGAAAGGACTTGGGTCTAAGTACTATATTTCCGATCTTAGCTTTAAGCCGTATCCGACCTGCGCCTGAACGCACTCTACTATAGGTCTCCTGGAGGAGATCAGGGCCAAGTATCAGCCAAAGATTGAAGATGTTGAGGAAATAACAATAGAAACTGGACCAGTAGCTTTTACTTCTGCCGGCATTGGCGATCCTAAGATCGGTGCAGAAGGTAAATTTAGCCTCCGGTTCTTAGCGGCCCTTTCTCTGGCTGAGGGAAATGTAACGTTGGATAAATTCACCAATGAAAAAGTCAATGACCCACAATTGATTAAGTTGAGAAAAAAAGTGAATGCTACCCTTGTCCGTGAACTCAATTTAGGGGCTCGGGTTGCGGTTAAAATGAAGGACGGCACTATATACAAGGAGTTCTTAGAAGCGCCAAAAGGCGATCCGGCAAATCCTATGAGTTTTGATGAAATTGAAGCAAAGTTTAGGAATAATGCAAGACTGGCGATTCCTAAAAAAAATATGGAATTAGTAATAGAACTAATTAAAAACTTTGAAAGGTTGAGCGACGTAAAGGAAATAGTTGCATTACTATAGAGAAGTTGAGAGTAGTGAGTTTCGTAGAAGTAAAAGTCAGGTACGCCGTCCGCTTGCAGCGGGAAGATTCATTGCCTCATTAAATAAAAAAAGCAACTCAAAATACTATTGAATTTTAACAGTTTTTGGCAAGATCCCGTTCTTTTTCTATTATTGGTTCTTTCAGTGCAAAAAGATGGTCTTTGCCCCGGTTGCTGATGCATTGCCCAACGCTATGATCGGACTGAGACTGGTGGTGTTCACCGCATGGCTCCATTATCTGTTCGGCGTCAGCGTTGACAATATCCGCAGGATCCTTTCCGTGGTGTGTCGGTTCAAAATAAGCACCGGAGGACTCATACAAGGGAAAAATCTGGTAGAGACCGTCCTGTCACTCGCCAAAACAATCATTGGCAAGGCAACGGTACCAGAACGGGAGCTGAATTTAGCGGCATAGTTTCTCAAAGAGCTAAAGTTTTACAACTTTACAACTTTTTTACAACTTTATGATTGACAAACGAGAAATAGGAAAATAGTGTCTTAGTGATAAAGTCTTATTAGGTCTACGATTTCTGTTTGTATGGTAACCAATTTAGCCAAAAATCAAGGAAGAGACTATACTTAAAGGAACGTATTTATTAGGAATCGGGTGGATCTTTTTACTAATGAAAAAGGTTAAGTTGGCATTGGTTTTAGGATTGACTGTGATGTTGGTATCGGCATTACCTTTACCTGGCCGTGCGGCAGCTCAAAATAGCGTCTTTATCAGTCGCGCCCAACTGAAAGACCTGCTCGGGAAGCCGGGAGTCAAAGTGATCGACGTACGGAGTGCTAGCGATTACACCAAGGGACACGTAGCCGATGCCATCGCCATTCCCTGGCACACAATTCTCGTGCCCGAACGCGATGGGCTCCGGAGCAAGTGGGCCGATGATGCGGTGATTGAGAAGGTCTTCGCCCAGGCTGGTTTGTCGTACGATGATTACCTGGTTTTGTACCATAAGGACGCAGTCCAGGCTGGAATACCCTTCGTTATTTTCACCTATGCGGGATTCGATAAGCTGCATGCGCTGGACGGCGGCATCGGTGCCTGGGACGGGAAGATTGACGTTGTGTCCGTTACGCCAACCGCAAGCACATTCACCATGTCGCGGAAAAAAGGTGGTCTTGTAGTTGACAAAGAGTACGTCGCCAGCAAGATCGGCGATTCGACCTCCCAGATCGTAGAGGGCCGACGCAGGCAGGCCTACGACGACGGGCATATTCCGACCGCGACGCATGTCTCTCCCGCCACTCACATGAATGAAAAAAAATTCCTTAAACCCCGAGACGTCATTCTCCAGGACCTGGCCAGAAAGGGAGTCACTCCGGAAAAGGAGATCATCTTATATTGCGGCAGCGGTGGAGCGGCGTCACGGAACTTCATGGTTCTGAAGGAAATCGGATTCAAAAAGGTTGCGGTATATTTAAAAGCCTGGGATGAATGGTCTATCGATACCACCAAAGTGCAGGAACTGGGCGTGCCCAACTTCACCTTTGCTGGTAGCGCCGTCAACGCCAAGAATTCGCTGGGTCCCCGCTTCTTCAGCCAATCCGAACTTAAGTCGGCCCTCGACCAGAAATCAGTGGTGGTATTGGACGTTCGTTCAGCGCCCGATTATAGGATAGGTCGTATCCCCGGCTCAGTTAACGTCTACTGGAACGATACGCTGAACGGCAACCACAATCCGAAATCCGCTGAGGAATTGACTGCCATCTTCGCCAAGCAGGGAGTCACTCCGGACAAGCACATCGTGATCTTTACCCGGGGCGGGGTGCAGCTGACGTATATGTACACCTTGCTCAAAATGCTGGGATATCCCCAGGTCAGCGCCTATACCGGCCGCTGGGATGGATGGCACATGCCTTCGTGGAAAGCGGTCTTGGGCAAATGATCGGTACTCTTCGAAAACGAAAAGGGAGGCAAAAGGGGGGACATTGTTGAAAATTATCACTTTTAAAAAAGTTCGTTGGTGAAAATTATCAATTTACAAAGGCATTTGATTGTGAGAGAAGGGCTCTATGCCTCGTCAAGCTGTATTGGATGCGTGGGACTCTTCACCGTGTGATGATACGCGGATCAGTGTGGGGTTTTAACCCTGTGCACGACCCTGAGAGGGGTTTCAGTACGAAAATCCAGATGAAGCAAATCTAGTTTTGAATCTGGGGCAAAGTAAACAGCCTAGTAAAATGGCAAAGGAGGTGGTGCTTATGGGTATAGATAGTTCGGGATGCTAAGATGTTAAATCATGAATAAAATAAAAGGAGGAAAAAATGAAAAAGGTTAAGTTGGCATTGATTTTAGGATTGGCCGTAGTGTTAGTATCGGCATTTGCATTACCCGGCGCAGCTGTCGAAAAAAAGATGTTGAGATGGGGGTGTGCTAATCCAGGGAGCTATTATTATAAGGCATCCGCTTTCATCGCAGATTTCTTGCGAAGGGGTGTGCCAGATTACGACCTTACCATTTACCCATTTGTTTCAACCACCGCTAACATGAAGGGCTTTTTAGCAGGTGACCTCGAATCTGTATACACAGCCGAGCCGGGATTTGCAAAATTGTACGCGTTTAAAAAACCATTTGCGGGCTTTGAACCCCACGTTAAGAAAATGCCGGTCCAGGCTATTTGGATCTACACCATGGAAACACACATATTGACGTTACCCTTGAACAAAGACAAATATCGTACCTGGCAGGATTTGGACGGCAAGAAAATCTATATGACGAAGGCGGGATATATGAACCATATCAACATCTTCAGAGCTATGAGGGACATCTGTGGTCTGAACATCAAGCACGTCGAAGTTGATATGTCAAAGGTTGCGGATGCCCTAGGTAAGGGAACAATAGATGCCGCCGCAGCGTACACAACGGCCTTGATATCGTTGGCTAGCTGGATTAAGGTGCTTGATGTGTCCAGTCCCCTGCAGGGAGTGAACCCGACCCCAGAACAAATCAAGAAACTGACAGCGGCAGGTTTTACTCCGGCGAAGATTGACATGAAGAAAGCGTATACCAGAGACCTGGGAGTGGATGAACTCTATGGCGTACCCTTTTACTTCGGCCAGCATTTTGGGATCGATATTCCAGAAGATGGTGTTTATAGAATTCTCAAAGTACTTGAAAAGTCGGCAGGCGATCTGGCTAAGCTCGAGTCTGGTTTCGGACCACTAGCCGCAGACTTCGCTGGTTTCCAGGTCCTAGGGATACAGAGCATACCCGAGGTTCCAGTACATCCGGGATTGGCGAAATATCTGAAGGAAAAGGGATTATGGGATTCATCATGGAACATAGCTACCAAGGAGACGATCAAGGCAGCGGTTGAGAAGATGAAAGCTAAAGCGAAATGATCTTTTTGGGAAAAGTAAGAGGTAGTTAAGGGTTGATAATAGTGAACTCACCCCTGTAAAGCTCAATAAGGGGTGAGTTCACTCTTTTTAGGTCACACCGTTAGGGGGTGAAAAGATGAAGGAAAATCCCATGCAAGATGGAACGAATTCATTGGCTGAAATGCGTAAATTTATAAACATCGTCTATCTTATAGCCACTGTCGTATATTTACTATTTTCGCTTCATTATTTCACAACCGGCTTAGGGGGAACAACGCTTCTTGCGGTAACTATCGTCCCATTAGCATACGCGATGTGGGTATTGAATTCCTTTGTCGCCGGAAAGCTGCCATACCCACGTCTAGGACTTAAACTTAATATTGTCATAGCCAGCGTGTACATTGCTATGTGCATCTTTTCCCTCATATACATGAGAGTGGAGTTTGACGCACTCACTTATGATAGAGCTGGTTTCTATAACACCCTTGACAAAATCGTAGGAGTGATCATGCTTGGTCTCGTGATCGAATATACCAGGCGAGAGCATCTTATACTCTTTTATCTCATCTTGTTTCTTATGTTCTATTCCGTTTACGGGTGGTTTTTCCCAGGCATATTCGGCCATCCCGGAATCTCCTGGATGAGAGTAATCACATCCTCTTCCGTTGAGATCACATTGGGCCTCTTTGGAACGTATGCGCAAATCGGGGTAGGCGTTATCGCCGCATTTTTCATGTTTTTGGGCATTGCACAGGGATTTGGTGTTCAAGAATCTATTATCAGAACGTTCGTTGGGGTACTCGGTAAACATACAAGGCTCATACCGCAAACCGCGGTGGTTACTTCCATGGCTATCGCTACCTGTAGCGGATCGGGGGCAGCGAATGTAGCCATAACCGGGCAGTACACGATACCGTTGATGAAAAAAGCAGGGTTCCCCCCTCTTTACGCTGGTTCTGTGGAAGCTTCAGCCTCGCTCGGAGGCTTGCTCATGCCACCCGTCATGGCAATAGCCGGTTTCCTCATGGCTGACTTTCTAGGAGTGAGTTATTTCGAGGTTATAGCTCGAGGATATGCGCCGGCACTCATCTTCTATGCTATCATAGCCACATCGGTTTACCTCTTTACCACGCGCTTCGTGCGGGGAGGGGAAAGGAGCCCAGATTCAGTACCGGTTTCCGTTATTGAAAGATTCTCCAGAATGGAGGTGATCAACACGGTGATTTTCTTCATCTTCATCGGAGTTTTGATCTATTTGATGGGTGTGCTTTGGTTTGAAGCATCAAGGGCCGCACTTGACATTGCGATCGGTCTCTTGATCACCGCTTCCGTACTCCGAATATATCTCCATCCCGGGACGATCTCAGATAAGATAAAGGAATGGGGTAGGTGTTTGCTCAGCGCCATAGAAGCATTTGCCGAGGTCACCGCTCCGCTCATTCTCTTGCTCGCCATGCTCGGGGTGATGGTAAATCTCTTCGTGGTTAGCGGATGGATGCCTAAGCTCATGGGGCTATTGGCGAGGGTCGGAGAATTCCATATTTTAGCCCTTATCGGAGTGGCTTTTCTGATTGGGGTCTTCTTAGGGCTGGGGATACCTCCGTCGGCCTGTTACATACTCTCAGCCGTGATCGTCATCCCGCCCATGGCACGATTCGGGATCAACCCTTGGGTAGCTCATTTCTTTTTATTTTTCGTAGCGGTAATATCCGAATATTCGCCACCAACCTCACTCGTAGCTGCGGTTGCTTCACGTATTTCAGGTGCCTCCTTCATGGGGACGATGATGTTAACGCTTAAAATATCTATTCCGTTTTTCTTCCTCACATTCGCGATTTTCAATTGGGATATTTTGGTGTTGGAGCCTGGTTTAGCACAACTGGCTGCTATTATTGTGCTCATTATTGGATGCTTGACAGCAGCTGTCGCCATTCATGGTAAACTTTTTGAACGTAAAAGGCATGACCTTCCTGCAAGGCTTTTAGTCCTCCTCTTGGCGCTATTTATCTTGTTCTATCCTCGAGGTATCCTTTCGATATTGGCATTAATACCAGCCGTGGCTATGATAGTTTTCGTGATCCGCCGGAGCCAAAAAATATTTGTATCTTCTTAGGATTGCTCTATTCGCTCCACTGGCCTCCACACGCCTGACGTGGGTCCGGAAAACATGAGGGAGCTGAGAGAGGTCTGGTTAGCGATAGGAAGGCCCTATTTTACTCCAACCCATATTCCTGAAGAATCTCAGAATTCCAATCCAGCGTAATATCACATATGTTGTGGTTCCTTTTTCCTTGACGCACAAGGGGAATCTCTCTATAGTCCTTCCCATAAAAAGCAAGGTCTTATCAAAGATCTAATAATTCTACTTATTTTTGGCTCGTAGTTGGGAGAAAGAAATGACCCGGAGGCGTGTAGGTATAGTCCTTTTTAATGCTATTGAGGTCCTCGACTTTTGTGGCCCATTTGAGGTATTTTCAGCAACTCGCCTCAATGAGGAGAAGCGGCGGGAAGAGCCTTCACCATTCGAAGTTTTTCTAGTCGCTGAAACCCTCTCTTATGTCACTACAACAGGCGGCATGAAAGTCATACCTCAATATTCATTCGAAAATTGCCCTCGGCTAGATATTCTTGTTGTTCCAGGTGGATGGGGTACGCGCAAGGAATTGAATAATACAGTTATCCTTGATTGGCTGCGTTCCCAGGCTGCTGAAGTTGAAACACTGACTTCTGTCTGCACCGGATCGATGCTACTGGGATTCGCTGGCTTGTTAGACGGATTGCATGCAACTACTCACTGGCGCTCTTTAGACTGGGTGCGAGATTCCTTTCCTGTAGTGTTCGTTGAGTACGAACAGCATGTCGTTGAGGATGGCCGTGTATTCACTTCGGCTGGTATCTCAGCGGCAATCGATATGGCGCTTAAAGTGGTTGCCCGGTATTACGGTGAGTACATTGCTCGAACTACGGCTGTGCATATGGAATATCCTTGTCCGGTTAGTAATGAACACTGAATAAGGCTTTAAGCCAGAACAGGCGCTTTCAGCCGACGCCAATTCGCGATCGCATAGAGCAACACAGTTTCTGAGGGGATTTTCAGCATAGCAACTTATCCAGTTTTCTGGATATCACCCCTTTTTTCATGTTATCCAGTTAGTCAGCAGCAAAATTTGGACCCTTTATCGTCAAGCAAAAATTATAGATAGGATTTAGCCGGAAACTGTATACTAACGTATGCGCAACAAACCAGTAAACACCGATGAATGTTGAAGCGATTGACCATCTTGTCTTGACGGTTAAGGATATTGAAGCAACATGCTCGTTTTACGCGCGAGTGCTTGGCATGAACGTCACTACCTTCGATGGCAGCAGGAAAGCGCTGTCCTTCGGTGTTCAAAAAATCAATCTGCACCAGTACGGAAAGGAGTTCGACCCAAAGGCAAAGACACCTACTCCAGGTTCCGCTGATCTATGCTTTGTTACGTCAGTGCCAATTCGTGATGTAATCACGCATTTGGCGTCATGTGGCGTCAATTTGCTCGAAGGTCCGGTTCACCGAACCGGCGCAAGAGGTCCCATCGTGTCGGTGTATTTTCTGGATCCAGACGGCAATTTGATTGAAGTTTCCAACTATGAAAGCGCATAACGGATCAATCAGTATTGAGATTGAGCCACTTTAACTGTATGGATGGTGAATCAGGATCCGATAACATCTATTGACACGCCATGTTGAGCCTACTACATTGCCAAGGTAATCAAAACCGGATGTCTCTCATCCAGAGCAAAAGGATGCCCATAATCCGGGATAAAAAACAAAGAAGGAGGTAGAAAGGTGGCAACTGATCTTTTTGAGAAAGGACTAGAGGTTCGCCGAGCTGTTTTGGGAAAGGAATACGTGGACAAGTCAATCAGCGATGCTGACGATTTTGCACAGCCTCTGCAGGAACTTGTTACTGAATATTGCTGGGGCAGCATTTGGACTCGGCCAGGTTTACCACGTAAGACCCGCAGCCTTATTAACTTGGCCATGTTGACTGCTCTCAATCGGCCGCACGAAGTGAAACTGCACCTGCGGGGAGCGTTGAACAACGGCTGCAGCAAAGAGGAAATCATGGAGGCCCTCCTCCAGACAGCCATCTATTGCGGTGTACCTGCTGCGGTAGATAGTTTCAGGACTGCCAAGGAATTTTTTCAGGAATCAAAATAGCCGGAAAGGAGAGGATTCATGGAACGTTTGAGCAAAGTGGGCTTCATTGGCCTGGGAAATATGGGACGTCCCATGGCCGTTTGCCTGTTGAAAGCAGGTTTTACCCTGACAGTATTAGATGTCACTCCCGAGGTGCAGCAGGCTTTCGTGGATTTTCACGGTGCCAACTCCGCTTCCTCTCTCAGTGAACTTGGTTCAAGCAGCGATGCGGTTATCACCATGCTTCCAAATGGGCATGAGGTGAGCCGTGTGGTTCTGGGTGTCGAAGGAGATGATCGCGATTGTCTGCTGGGATCCATGCAAAAGGGCTCCATCCTAGTTGACATGAGTTCCTCCTCGCCTATGGGTACCAAAGCCCTGGGGAAAACACTGGCAGATCACGGGATCTCCATGCTTGATGCCCCCGTCTCCGGTGGCGTTTCACGGGCAGAGCAGGGGACTCTGGCCATCATGGCAGGCGGCAACACCGTCGTGGTGGAGCGCTGTTGGCCATTATTTGAGGCCATGGGCAATCGCATCTTTGAAACAGGTGCCCTGGGATCGGGCCACGCCATGAAGGCCTTGAACAACCTGGTCTCAGCAGCCGGGCTAATCGCTACGGCCGAAGCCCTTCTTATTGGCCGCCGTTTCGGCCTCGACCCCACGGCCATGATCGACGTGCTCAATGCATCCACCGGTCGCAACAACAGCACTGAAAACAAGTTCAAACAGTATATAATTTCCCGGGCTTTTAACTCCGGATTCTCCCTGGACCTCATGGTGAAAGACCTCACAACAGCGGTAGAACTGGCCCGGGAGACCGGCACACCAGTACCCTTCAGCGCGGCCTGCCGGGAATTTTGGGCAGCGGCACAGTCTACACTGGACAAGGAAGCAGATCATACAGCCGTTGTCCGCTGGTTTGAGGAGATGGCCAAGTCCGAATTGGCCTAAAAAAATAACCCGACACTATTCCCAAATCCATCGTCTATTTTTTTATTCATTAACGAAAACCTGGTCCTCCTCCCGCCCCAAGGCGCGGAACAAACTGCCCGTATCCGGGTTCACACACCGGTCGACCATTTTCCGCGACCACCCTGCCGTGCAAAAGGGTCGTCAAAACCTTACTCTGATTCACTCCGTTCAGGATCAGGAACATTACAGAGATGGCAGTGGCAAATAGCTTTCTTGCCGGCCACTTCATTACCGACTACAATCGCCAATTTACGATAGATCCTAAGGTATCTCAACGAGCGTGGAGAAAGGTAGGAAAAACGTTAGATATCGAACGAACCATAAGCTTCTGCTATCAGGCAGCAGTAGGAAACGACAATACGGTAAGAGTAGGAGGTATCGTTATAGACATACCAGAAGACCCCGGACAAAGAGGATATGCCAAGGCAAAGGTAGAAGTTCATCAGCTGTTAGATGGAAGTTGGAGAATGTATTATAAAAATACACTTACAGCTCATACAGATCCAACTCCTTTAAAAGAGCCGATAAGGGCTAAGCCCAGGAGAAAAGCCAAGGCACGTGCAGCTTCTGAAGAGCAATGGATTTATATGGCATCAGCAGCTTAGAGGGGACATTTTTACTAAGCAGTTAAGGGACATATTGACTAAGCTTAAACACCACACGATATGGTACTTGCACTGCCAGATTGCATGTGCTAATTTATTTTTTTTATGTAAATGTAAATCACCCACTTATCTGCATAGCAAAGCTGGGACCCACCAGTAAAACTGGTGGATTATGGGTTTTATTTAATACGTCATTTCAAGCTTGACATGACACTATGAGTTGAAAAGAACTCTTTTACTAATTCCCCGTGTATTCTTACCCCACTGAGGCCACTTTCTAACATCTCTATGACCTTTTCTTTAAATGGATCCACCATGCTTGCCTTTTTCTTTATTGCCGGTCTTTTTTTCCATTTTCTATTTGCTTGATAACTTTATCTACTGTTTTTGAGTCATACCGAGTTATTCTGGCTATCTCAGTCTTGTTCTTGCCCAATTCCTTAAGAGTTTTAATGGAATTTATTTTATCATTGAGGGCCAATACCGATAGTATAGCTGCTATCAAAATATTGATCGAGAAACTGGCTAGGACATCATATTATGTCATACGTGATCAAGTAACCTATGATGCAAGTAATCTTTTTGGTTGATCGTTTTTCTGGTTCCGTCAAACGGACCTGGGGTCGTGCTTTCAGCATCCTGCCTAAGGCACAACAGCCTTGATCCAGATGAGTGATACCATGGCGGGAGGGATCAGACTCATCAGTCATCTACTATCTTGAAGTAATGGATCGATACTTTTGTCTTTATATTTTCATTATAATAATCTTCCATATGCAAGATTGCTGAGTTTTCTTATCTTCCTACTGTGCCGATGGTAAAAACATACTGGAGTACAAGATAGACCAGATAGACACCTAAAAGCCAGGCTCCCTGCATTTTCTTAAAATGACCGTCCTTGTTCCTGAATATAAAGTATCGAAAGGAATAGAGGATAATGAGCATGGCAGGAAAGTGAAATGAGTAAAAGTTAGGTGGGATCGAAAGTGGTCTGGCTGCAGCAGCTGCACCAATAACGAACAGGCAATTCAGGACATCCGCACCGACAATATTTCCCACAGTAATTTCGGGATGTCCCTTCCGTACCGCTGCAATAGCCGTCATGAGTTCCGGTAAGGATGTGCCAAAGGCCACCATAGTTGCAGCAATAACGTCTTCAGGTACTCCAATTCTGTGAGCTATTTCTGCCGCACTTGGCACCAGTATCCGGGCACCGACCACGATTAAAAACAAGCCCCCAATTATCATCAACCAGCATTTTCCCAAGCTCGTCAATTCGGAATTATCCACCTGTTCACCTTCTATAGCCATGCTACCTCCTTGCTTAGCCCAAACATAGGTTATGTACATGTAGCCGGCCAGGAAAAGAAGGAAGAGGAAACCAACCCATCGATGCAGGATAGGCTGCCCGGGCATAGTGGCCAAGACGATAAGCGAAATTATAACAAGCAGGGTGGCTGCCCCCACCTGTACCCAGCCTGTTCGATTGAGAATGAATTGGTTCACAGGTACCGTTGTCAGAATGCACGTCAGCCCAAAGATTAACCCGGTGTCTGCAATAATGGAACCAACGCCGTTCCCTAAAGCCAGGCCCGGATTGCCCAACCATGCGGCCATTACTGAGACAAAGGCCTCTGGCATAGTTGTTCCGAGTGATATAAT
>Ga0315547_1001335_pt1 | contig 19851 bp, 10 predicted proteins | sample SalMarSW160240MG_2_FD_202542 | JGI IMG/M metagenome (GOLD analysis project Ga0315547, IMG submission 202542) | Salt marsh sediment microbial communities from the Plum Island Ecosystem LTER, Massachusetts, United States - Salt Marsh Sediment SW1601-240 ...
GCGTTTGATGTGCCTATCATCATTTGGCCTGCACGACGTGGTGAAACATCAAGTATTGAATCAACGTAGATGTCCCATTGAACACTGAAGGTTCCAGTCTGGGCAGAACTGAACTCCTGAGTGCAATAGGCATTGCCGCTTGCGCTTGCAGCAAAGCCAGCTTTCTTACCAGAATTACCTCCAACATCACTCTCGTCGAGAGAAAGCAAAGTTGGAACCTCCTCACGACTCTCATACCAGTCTTGTTCTGGGCTGTTTGCTCTCAAGTCTGCGCTGTCAATGCTGTCGTTGAATTCTGCGTCAGTTAGTAACTCGCCTCGTGTTGTGAATGTGAAGGTTTTGTTAGTCCATTCTGTCCCATCTGTCACGTTTACATACCAAGTATAGGTGGTCTGGTATTGGAGACCACTAACAGCAACTGTGTATCTGTCGTCGCCAACGCCGCTTACGCTGTCGCTGCCGATGTCAGGAATTGTTGAGACATAGTAATCCATTAGGTCTTGATAGTCGGTGAGGTTGAAGCTTAGTTCAGTAAGTGTGATGGGTATGTTTGTTGCTTCGTCCGCCGGGTAGGGGTTTGAAACGAAAGGTGCTGTTGGCAGAGTTTCTTCCAGTCCGACTTGGTAGAATGTTGTTGGGTCTTTCTGGTTGTTGAAGCTGGTTAGTATGTAGCTGGGGGATCTTGCGGGGTTGGAAATGCGTATCTCGTCGAGAACACCATCTAAGTATCTGCCGGTGGCGTATGTGCTTCTTCCAATATCAAGAGGAGCGCCTACGTTATTGAGTATTGAAGAGAGCGTTGATGTACCTAGTGTTGCGATTTGGGATCCATCAACGTAGAATTTTGGAATTGCACCTGTTTCCCATACAACGGTTATGTAGTACCATGTGCCGGCTGTTGGATTGAAAGATGCATACCATTGCCGGTAAGTGGAGCCGGTTTGGGACGCGAATAATCCAAGACCATACAAGGGGTGATACTCAATAAACCAGCCTCTCTGGTTACCTGCAGTATCGTACTTGTTAAGAATCGCCTGTCTCCGTGTAGTGTCGTCCAGCCTAAGCCAGAAGCTAGCTGTGAACGCCTCATCATAGCCTGTGAGACCCTCGCTGTGAGCAACACTCACATAATCATTAACACCATCAAACTCATATGCACCGTCCATTTGACCTAGAGCACCTTGAGTTATGCCTCCATAGAGCAGACCGTCATTGCCGTTTACTGTGGAGTCGATGCAAGTGCCTTCCTGTATGAATCTGGCAATAACCACCTTGTTGCTATCCATAATGATGTTGTTTGGGTTTTCGCTACCAGATAAGTCGCCACTCCAGCCGAAGAAGGACCAGCCAACGGTGGGGTTAGCTGCTAATTCGACACTCTCGCCATAATCATAGGTTGACTTGTCAGGATTCTTTGTAACAGTTCCGCTACCCACGATATTAATTGTTAACGTGTATTGGGGTATTGTGAAGGTGGCAGCGATGACTTTGTCACCGTCCATCGTTATGGTTGCTGGGTTGGAACTCCCAGCTAGGTCACCGCTCCAATCGGAGAAAATCCAACCATAATCAGCGATTGCAGTCAGGTTGACCTGGGCGCCGACAGAGTAAGTTGATTCGCCAGGATTCACGGTAACAGAACCGCTGCCGACTACATTGACTGTCAGCTTATGTCTATCTTGGGCTGGCGAGAAGACGTTGTCTACGTAGAATGTTCCTGCCCCGTCGTTCCATTGGGCAAAGCTGATGTGAGTCAATTCTGTCTTAGCTGTGCAAGCTGAGACATCGGCAATCTTTACGCCATCTAGATAGACCGCATAGGTGTCTGCACCCACATCAATAACCACTTTGATCGTGTACCAGTGATCCAAGTTAACAGAAGCAATCGTAGTGAAAGAGCTGAAACTACTCATAGCAACTAGGTCAACTGCACCACTTGTAGCTCCACCATCCTTGTAGAAGGACATGAAAACAAAACGTTCATTGGTAGCTGAGTTTGGACCATTAGTTCCACCTGAATCATCACCAATCAGCATGAAGCCTGCGCGGTCCGGATTTCCATCGATGTCAATTATTTCGTCAACGTAGATGTCCCATTGAACACTGAAGGTTCCAGTCTGGGCAGAACTGAACTCTTGAGTCACATATGCGTTACCAGAGGCGCTTCCAACGAACTCAGCTTTCTTGCCAGTGTTGCCTCCAATGTCACTTTCATCTAGATACAGTATTTCTGGGACATCGTCGCGGCTTTCATACCAATCCTGACCAGCAGCGTTATCTCTCAGGTCGTTGCTGTCTAGGCTATCGTTGAACTCGGAATCTGAAAGCAGCATCTCGGTAAAGTTTGCAATGACTGTCTTATCCCCATCCATGATGATGTTGATCTGATTTTCGGAACCAGACGCGTCACCCTTCCACATATTAAACATCGCGCCAGGATCAGGGACTGCTATCAGTGTGACGTTTGCACCATTGGAGTAAGACGATTCAGCGGGTTCGACGATTACAGAGCCGTCGCCTTCAGTGCTGATTGTCAGTCTATAGCGATCTGCAGTCGGCGAATATACGTTGTCTACGTAGAAAGATCCTGCCCCGTCATCCCATTGAGCAAAACTGATGTGCGTTAGACTGGCCTTGGCGGTACAAGCTGGGACCGTGGCAATAAAAACTCCGTCAAGATAGACATCATAGGTATCCGCAACCACGTCAATATCCACTTTAATCGTGTACCACTGATCCAGATTTACTGAAGCAATCGGGGTGAAGACGCTGAAAGTATCCATCCACACCAGATCGGCGATGCCGCTTGTGGCTCCTCCATCCTTGTGGAAGGCCAAGAATACGAAGCGTTCACCGTCTCCTGAGTTGGGACCATTTGTTCCACCTGAATCATCACCTATTAACATGATGCCTGATCTGTCAGGATCTCCTATGTTGAGGATTTCATCTACATAGATGTCCCATTGAACACTAAATGTGCCAGCTTGCGGAGAACTGAACTCCTGACTCAAATATGCGTTGTCACTAGAGTCTGCGGTGAATCCAGCTTTCTTGCCAGTGTTGCCTCCAATGTCACTTTCATCTAGATACAGTATTTCTGGGACATCGTCGCGGCTTTCATACCAATCCTGACCAGCAGCGTTATCCCGCAAATCTTCGCTGTCTACACTATTGTTAAAGTCGGAGTCGACGAGCAGTGGATAATATATGCGAATGTCTGGTATTACAGATGGTGGATTGTTCTTTGTCAATGTGACCAAGTTGTAATTGCTTAGTGCAACCCAACCAGGTTGAGTTGGGTCGGGTGGTTGAGAGGCAACTGCGGAGTATTGTGGTAGTGTTGCTTCATAATAATATAGTGTGTTGTCCAGGCGGAAGCCCCATAGCTTCTCACCGTTTGTTAAGAGGAAATTCGCGCCGCTGTCTGCTCCTGCCTCCGTTATGTCGGTTACTGCCTGAGCTATTCCCACTGTAACGTTCCAGTTGTTTGCTTCGATACATTTTAGCACGTACAACCCGTAGAGGTCGGAATCTACAACATCTGGGTCGTCCCAATCTGTTCCGACGGTCGGTGGGTTTGCATCCAAGTATTCTTGTCCAATGAGATTCCTGAGTATATCTTTATTCACATTTCCATTATGCTCGAAAGCCCACCACTTACCGTTCTTGTATCGCATGAACGGATGAGGATTGCCCTCTGGAGGAATCGCGCCTTGAGACCTTGCTCTAACGTGTCCGACTCCTATCCATGCGTCGCTATCTGCCATTTCATTAGCTGCCACATCGAAATTAGGATCTGAACTTGCTGGGGGAAATCCTCTCCTTACTTCAGGAGTACTAGTGTTGTACCAAACAAGAGCCCATCCATCATCGTTGCTGGCTCCTAGAACTTTCAAGGAGGACGGGTCGGTAATGAGATGTTCTAAAACAACATCATGCGGTAAGATATCTGAGATCATTCCCCACATACGGCATTCATGAGTCTCAGAAAGGTGCAGAACTAGCTTGTAACTTGAATCCCACACAGCCATTGGATCTTCTTGGTTTGAAGCAGTAGGGTTACCGTAATACATGTAAAGTACTGTTTCCTCTGTTGATGAGAGATAAGGAACTTTCACCCAAACAATTAGATGACCTGTTGTGTAGTCGTATGATTCGATTTCATGGTCAAGTTTAACATTGCTTTCATCCGTGAAGACAAAGTCATCACCATCAATCTGTGCTTTACCTGTCAAATCACTATCGCTGAGATCGATTATAACAGGAAAATCAGTCTGATCAGCGCTCACTTTTGATGGATCAATAGTTATAATTCTGCGATATTGCCAGTCGGTGTCCCACCATATACCTGTCTCCGTTTTCGTTTTTAAACCAAATGTCTGGTTTGCCCATTGGACGCCATCTGTTACATGGACACTCCACCAATATTGTGTGTCGAAGCTGCCCATGCTTGTCGTTTCTTGCGTGTAGGTTCCAGATGGAACGTCATGGTAACTTCCGATTTCTTCCCAAGCGCCTGTGGCGTTGGTCTTAAAGAATATTGTCATCAAATCGTCCTGATAATCTGTTGCTGTGATGGAAAGCGTTGGATTCAGGTCTACACCCACAATGCCATTTGGGGGCGAAGGATCAGTTAGGATTGGCGCCCCCGAGATAGTTTCTTCTGGGCTGATTGTATAGAATGTGTTTGGGTCTTTCTGGTTGTTGAAGCTTGTTAGTATGTAGCTGGGGGATCTTGCGGGGTTGGAAATGCGTATCTCGTCGAGAACACCATCCAAGTATCTGCCGGCAGCGTAGGTGCTTCTTCCAATATCCAAAGGAGCACCTACGTTATCGAATATTGAAGTGAGCGTGTATGTACCTAGTGTTGCGACTTGAGATCCATCAACGTAGAACTTGGGAATAACACCGCTCTCCCATACAACGGTTATGTAGTACCATGTACCGGCTGTTGGAGTGAAAGATGCGTGCCACTGTCGGTAAGTAGTGCCGGTTTCGGACGCGAACAATCCAAGGCCCGTCGAGGGAGAATATTCTATGAACCAGCCTCTCTGGTTACCTGCAGTATCATACTTGTTAAGTATCGCCTGTCTCCGCGTAGTGTCGTCCAGCTTAAGCCAGAAACTGGCAGTGAAAGCCTCATCATAGCCCGTGAGACCAACATTGTGAGGTACTTCAATATAACCATCAACACCATCAAACGCATCTGCACCATCTATGTTGCCTGATGCGTCTTGGATTATTCCGCCATATGGGGTTCCATCGTTGTCGTTTGCTGTTGAATCATAATGGAGACCAGTTGTCTCGTCTACGTGTAGAACCAGCTTTTGGCTTGTGTCCCATACGGCTGTTGGGTTTTCCTGATTCTCAGCTGTTGGATTACCATAATACAGATAGAGAATAGTCTCGGTGGTTGAAGAGATGTAAGGTACATTAACCCATGCAACTAGATTGCCTGCGATGCTATCATAGAGCTCTATTTCGTGATTGAGTTTAGTGTTGTCAGCGGTAGTGAAAACGAAGTCATCACCATCACTTTGTGCCTTGGTTGTCAACGCGGCATCTGTGAGGTCTACTAGGAATGGAAAGTTGATTTGGTCAGAACTTACTTCGGATGGATTAATTGTTATAGTTCTTCGGTATTGCCAGTCAGGGTTCCACCATGGTTCTGAAGCTTCGGTTGTGAAAGTGAATGTTTGGTTGTTCCAATGTTGTCCGTCTGTGACATTCAATTTCCAAGTGTACATTGTGGAAGGCACAAGGTCATTTATTGGGAGTGTATATTCTCCGTTTACTACGTTGATACCATTACCTGAGCCAATGTCGGGAATGGTTGTAACTATGTAATCCATCGTATCTTTCTGGAAATCTGTTAAAGTGAAGTCTAATTGTGAAAGGGCTAGTGGAATGTTCGTTGCTTCATCCAAGGGTGAGAGCATAGATATTTGTGGAGCTGGAGGACCTGATGGTGCAACATACTCTGCAGCTCCGCACTTGTATTCGCTGTAGAACTGTAAGCCTGACCTTACTCTGGGGGTTGGCGCTGGTGCTGGTGTTTCATAGCAGTAAACACGTCCAGTTGAACTTGAAACAACCAACTCATTGTAACCATCACCATCAACATCTTGTACTAACGTGAAGGCGCGAGCGCCATCTAGTCCAGTTACATAGTCCACTTGGTTATAGCTCTTATCGTAAATGCGTATCGAGCTTCCACTTACTGCGATGATTTCCATCTCGCCATCTCCAGTTACATCCCCAACTTTTGGAGGCTCCTCGCAAACGTACGGAAGGGTTGCATCTAGTTTCCAATCGTACAAGTCCCAGATTTTCGGTATTGTATTGCGGCAGGTTATTATTTCGAGGTTTCCATCACCGTCGATATCATATACTGTCGGTTGCGAGTGGCTGGGCAAGCCTAGACTTAATCCCTTTCTATACTTGCCACCGGTAGTTAAGACACTTCCATCAGAAGCGTTTAAGACAATTAAGCCACCATCACTAGTGCCCTGATGTGTGGCTATTACATCAAGTATCCCATCCTTGTCGACGTCAGCAAGTATTGGAGAATGGCTACTGCACGTAATGTCATCATCATTCCATAGTGGTGTCAGTGTGTGGGCGTCAAGAGCCCTTACTCCCCACTCGCCATATATATATGGAGTAGTAGTATCGTAACCATAACGTCTATCTCCCTGATAGAGCTCAAATCTCCCATCAAAATTTGCGTCACCAATCGACACGCCTCCCCAGCAAGGATGCCAACTGGTAGGATTCTGGCGCAATATTTTGCCATCATAACTCAACATAGTGAAATAATCATAGCCTTGCCATGGTCCCCATCCGGAGGATACAAAAATTTCAGAATAGCCGTCGCAATCAATATCGCAAACCGCACTCCAAAGATTATAGGAAGATACAGCGGCATTCTTCCAATATATGCTACCGTTATTGCCGTGTAAAACCGTCGGATGGTTCCCAGAAACTATTATCTCTAGATTGCCATCGCTATTTATGTCAGCGATATCAAATGGACTCTTCTGTCCTACGCCGCCAGGTGCAACTTGCCATATTATAGCTCCAGTAGTTCCATTCAAAACCGTTACAGTGCCATCTGACCCAGCCAGCATACTGCCGCCTGTCACAACTATCTCTAATCTATCATCTCCAACAAGATCCGCCGCAAGCGGACCAACCAAGGTTCTGGCATCCACCCCAAGATTCTTCATCCATTTAAGCGTGAGCCCTGGTGATGCTGAAACAGGCTCAATAGTCACCGCAAACCAGAAAACGTTGGCTACAAGAAGGCCAACAACCATCAAACTTAACAACTTTCGACAAACATGTCTATGAAGTAGATTCAAATCTTCCAACTCTCCTCTATCTTTTTGTAGCATGCAAATACTTTAAGCTCCAATTCAAACGCATCTCTAAATCTCAAATAGGGTAACCCAGTTAATATCACTTAAATATATATGGTACTTGGTTCTAGAACAATAGAAGAGCAATTCATGCGCGCGTTCACTGTTCGAATGGGTTTATTTTCGAAATGAAAACTGATCGTTTTCCGCTTGGCAGTGGCGGAAGAAAATTCACGAATTCGATTTCTATTGTAATGGTATCTCCTAAATACTTGCGTATATGCTCAAGTAGAAAATCAGTGTGCCTTTGTGAATAACCCTCATCCTTAACTGCTTTGATAACAACTCTGTCAAGGCTTTCTTGGATAATTTGATAACGCTCCAACGGCATGTGCATCAGGGCTATGCTAAAAACGCCGGGACCTGCCGTACTGACGGGAATAACTCGCCTCAGCCGTTTATCATAGACGGCCATGAACTGAGACACTCTACCTTCAATCGATGACATCAAAGGTAAACCACGTCCACAACCACAAACCTCATTGGACGGGCTACCAACATCTCTGATGTCATATCTAATAAAGGGCATACCAAAATTCCGCAAATTCGTCACTAGGATTACACCAGCTTCTCCCATAGCCACATGCTCACCTTCCCTGACAAACTCCATTACAACATTCTCCGCGCTAATGTGATAACCAGAATGCTCTTCACACTCCGCTGCAAGTGAACCAATTTCTCGGCTTCCATAGAAATCAAAAACTGGACAACCGAACGCCTCCTCGATTGTCTTTCTCATGTAATCGAGCAAAGTCTCAGCAGACGTGATCACAGCTCTAGGCCTTACATTATTAACGTGGTTTTCCAGCAAATACTTTGCCATTATGTAGACAGAACTTGCGTAGCCTCTAATTATTTCGGGACTAAACTTCTTTAGCAAATAAGCCAACTTGCCCAAAACTTCATCGGAAACAACATAAGTGTTTAAAATTAATTTTCTGTTTAAAGCGTTGGTAAATCGGCTAAGCATACTACTGTACTTTGGCACATCTATAGGCGAACCCCAAAGCATAAAACAACGGTCACCTAGCTTATATCCACCCCAACCATATGCCCGATACTCTGCTGCAAATACCCAATTCATCTCCTCCTTGGTGTTATAGAACTTAATCTGATCCCCAGTGCCACCACTTCTGCCAAGAATCAGGCTACTTTTGGGAAAGCCTCGCGAAACCATATCTCCAAGATTCTTCCTGATATCCGCTTTAGTTAGAATCGGAAGTTTCATCAAGTCATCTGAACTTTTTATGTCGCTAGGTGACAGACTTCTTTCCCTGAATATCCTCCGATAATAGGGCACAGTCTCATATGCATGTCTTAATAAGGCACGTAAATTTCTAGTCTGCAAACGTTTGATTTCTTGGCGAGGAAGCCACTGCGTTTTTTGCAGAACGTGACTAAATTTAGTCATCGAAGTTCTTTTAACGATATCGTAAACAGGTAACGCAATGTTCTCTATGAAGAAAGGGTATATTCTACTCATAAGTTCGTCCTCAGCAGTCTAGGATGTTAACGAAATTTTTGGGTGCGCACACTTTGATACGTTTTGTCATGCTATCGTCATATCCACTCGAATTGCTAAAGATTCATTAACAGTGCGCGTGCGTTGGAGAGAAAGTCATGGTATGGAGATTCAAATCGCGGAACAAAACTAGTTTTCAACAATATGATCTTAACGAGAATCCAGTCGTTGGCGCAGATCCATCACCATCTTTTTCATCATTATTTGGTGAGTCCGATATTTTTCCGATTCGTCTGGTTCAGTTCTTCTAAATTTAGTCCTTTCTAGGAAAGGTAATCTCTTCCGCCCAGTCTCGGTTAGATTGTAAACCATAGTCCGCCGTCTAGGGCTCCTTCCATCAACTGCTCTCCTAGCAAGCAGACCCTGTTTATAGTATCGCCTAAGCCGTTCACTTGCATTTGTCAAGGACAATTTCAGATTCGACGACATGTCAAGCGACGTGGCATAATCTCTCTCGGAAAGATACCTAAAAAAGCTTTCTCCGAGTCCTCTTACTCTCGAACACCGGAGGCCCACTGTAAAATGTTGCTAGGTCTCCAAACAACCTCGCAGAGCTCTCAAAATATCTGATTCTACCCTCCAAATCAGTAGGTATGGGTTCAAGAAGAATAGGATATTCCTTCAAAACCTCAGAAGAGGACCTCCACATCATTTTAGCGTGTCTTAGGAGAATAGTAGGGATCAACTGGCCCCCAGGCGCGCTCGCGCCAAGATGGCGCCTCATCTATGCCCGACATTTTACGTTGCCCTTCACTTTCTTAGGAGGTTATATTATTATTTAATTATTCACACCAAGAAGTGAATAAATGCTTCCTTTCTTAGTGGTCCTCCTACACCCTATAGCTGCTACAGGGTGTGAGACGAGAATCGAATTGTAAGGGAAGGGGCAGTAGCGCTAAGAATTGAATAGGCATGTCAGCGATCGATCTTGGCATGCTATGTGCGTATTTGGAAAGTCGGTATATCGCGCCCAACTTGTATTTGTGTTGAACCAACATGCAAGAAGGTTTATTAAGTAGTAAGATTCAATAGAGAAGACGTGCCCGCTATGTATAGAATTCGGGGCGCACGCGCATATTATCTGGTTGCAACAGTTCTTATTGTAAGCGCCTTGATAATGCCAGCTCTAGGTTTACAAAGCACTGCAAGTCTGCAGTCCTCTGGAACAATCATCTATCCAACTGGATTTTTCTATGGAGTCTGTGCGCATCCTTGGGCTTTGACTGAACGTGATTTCCAAGAGATGCAGACTTTGGGCGTCAAATATGTTAGAATGGACTTTAGATGGCCAGACATTGAGAAAACCAGAGACGCACCTTGGAACTTCGATCAAAAAGGAGTTTGGAGTCCTAAAGAGAGTTACGACACTTTTGTGGGTTGGGGCAAAAAATACGGTATAGAAATCATACCTCTTCTCAATAAAGTTCCCAGTTGGATTTCACCGAGTGGAGACAGCGTTATTCCTCCTACTGGACCCGCTTTCGATGACTTTGTAACTCAGTTTGGGCAATGGGTCTATGCTGTTGTCGACCATTACAAAGGAGACATAACCTACTTTGAAATATGGAATGAGCCTAACACTCCGACATTTTGGACCGATGCTGAGGGAACCCGCTACCACGATTTCATCCACGGAGAAGCCACAAGAAAATATGTTGCACTGCTGAAAGAAGCATACACCAAAGCCAAAGCGGCAAATCCAAACTGCGTAATAATCACTGGAGGTATAGCTAACGACCACAAATACCTTCAAGATATGTACAGCTATGGAGCCAAAGGATACTTCGACGTTTTTGGTTCACACCCCTACTTTGCAAATAGCCCCACAAAAAACTATGACGTTGACTACATTAACCCCCATGAACACGAATATCACTTTCCAAAGATTCAGTATATGCGAGATGTTATGGTTGCCAATGGAGACGAGGCAAAAAAAATTCTTATTACCGAGGTGGGGGTTGACGGTGATTATGGCGGTGAGGACGGACCTGAAGGACCTACTACCGAAGAAATACAGGCGGATAGACTTGCAAGAGTCTTTGAGAAGACAGAGCAGGAGTTTCCATATGTAGAAGGGATAATGTGGTATCAACTCAAGGACACGCATAAAGCATTTTCATCTGTTCCTGTAACAATCGCAAACTGGGGCTTATTCAGGATGAATGGTCCTTGGGACCCCGATTACCCAAACGTGGTAGACTACACTCCACGTTTGATGTATTACGCTTACAAACAACTAATATCTGCTTCTTCCAGTTAGCATCAATTGGGTCAGCTCGAACCGACAAATCATCTATGAGTGCGATTGTTCATACCTAAAACATCAATGGGTATTTTTTTCTTTTCTCCCATAGAACCATTTTTTCATTATTTGTTTTCCACAAAAACGTTCAGACCCATCGTTTTCCACAAGAGTATTCACGCTTAAATTGAAACGGGATAGAGCTTCCAATATCTCGTTCTCCGTAAAATTGATTCCTCTGTAAGTTCGAGTTAGTTTCATTCGTAATTTCCAATTTAGGAGAGGAATATAAGGCACCATCCTCAGAAATATGTGACACGCACGCAATTTACCAGTTCTAACAGGAGGATCGATCTTGTATAAACCACCAAGTTTCAGAACTCGAGCAATCTCCATAATGTTTTTGATTACAACATCTTTCGTAGGCATGTGTTGCATGGTCCAACCTGAAAAAACGAAATCGATAGTTTCATTATTAATTTCCGGAAAAGACACACCATCATTCGCTGTAAAAATGACATTCTTCAAGTCACTGTTCTTTTCTCTGCTTATGCTAATATACTCATCAGACACATCATACGCATAGATCAATTTAAATCTGGAAGATAACGCCCTGCTCATCCTACCGGCACCACAACCAATCTCCAAGATAACTAAATTAGAAGGATCGATTTTGAGATCTTTAAAAAATTTATCTATCACTGCTTGAGTTTGAACCTCTCCCCATCTGTAGAACGATTCATCATCCCATTCTTCACGAAAACTCGAAACAAAATGAGAAGCATTTTTTAAAGCCCGCTGATCCCATTCCTTTTTCATGTTCATAGTAAACCATTCCTAACTGTAAACTCTAGTGTGCATTATCAACTAACACCTTTAAAAGTCAATATAGACACCGACGAAAGGACCCAAAATACCAATATCCAAGAAAAATAATAAACTTTTCTAATAAAATATACCGAAGAGCCATAACGTTTTAACACACCATTGGTATTACACTAATATATTACTGCGGAACATGTGTACAGGGTTTAGTATTAATTGAGTGATGAATTCAAGTATGTTGGATTAACAAAACCAATTACAGAACCACAGTCATAAACCCTAGAAAAAGTCTGAGCAGTAAGCACTTCTCGCGGATCATAATCTAGCTTATAAACGTAACTTAGTAGAAGGGGATTGTGCACAATCTCTTCCCTAATTAGTACAAACATATCTTGGCAGTTAGTATAATTAACATATGCAATTTCTCTATTAATCTCCTTCATTGGATATGATGAGGTTCGTAGTTCAGAATAATAGGCATCAACTCCTATCCTATTGTTCCACATGTTTGATACTCTTTCCACTGCTTGTAGTTCAGATTCAGTAAGAGCAAACCGAACTTGTGTATTTGGCGAAAAGGTCGGATTATCCAAATTGGCTGTTGGACTCATGATCATAAGAAATGATAAGGAAAAGGTCAAAGTTGCTAACAATAGAGTTTTGCCTACTTTATTTTTTACAATCCCAGAGAACAGGAAGAAAGCTACGGCGAGTGGCAAAGCCAACAGAATTTGAGAGAAATACCACCATCTTTCTACGATAATCCCAAGACCAGTTATTACAGCAAAAGAACTCATACCTAAGACTGTTATTCCACCAAGTGCCATGACAAATTTATAAGAACTCCCAGATCTCTTGTGTACCATGTATAAACATCCGATAAGGGATATAGCAAAGAATAGGAACATCCCCAAATTGTTAAATAGTTGCTCAGAAAATGGCATGTTGGAAGCATATTGGACAACTTGCTCGGGCATAGCAAGTGCACGCGTACTTAAAAAGTAATCCAAGCTGAATCCCCATTTTATCAATTCCGCCAATATTCTTATGGATCCAGAGGCAAAAGTCCACCATAAAAACATTCCCACAGTAAATAGAACAGGGATACTAAGGGGCACAGATGCTTTCCACTCACGATACATGGAATTGTAAACTTTGAAACCTGCCCAGAATGCAAAAAGAAGTATTGCCAAACATGCAGCGGTTACCGTATGCGTTAGAATTAAGGCACCCATAAAGACTACGGCAAGTAAGATACCAATATGCGGTCTCTCTTGCCTCACTTTAAAGAGCAGATATATAATAATGGGGATAAAAACAGTTGCCATTGTGTTAGGAATAGTCCAATAACCCATTGTAACGTGCCAGTTTGCTACCCCTAAAAGCAAACCGGCAAGCAAACCGACCTTTTTGTTAAACAGGAAATTCCCCAAGAGAAACGTAATTAATACATTACAGAGAACTTGAGTAAGAGATACAGACAACATAGTAGCCATTTTATAACTTAAACCGGTTACTAGTGAAGTCGAACCTGTAACAAGATGCATAAACGGAAGCGCCGAATAACCATAACCTTCAGGTATATGGCCGATGTTCAGTATTTTCAACGTAAACATCTGATGCGTCCAGGGGTCTATTCCTACAACACTGGGATAGATAAGAAGCTGCGAAAATTCAAGACTTAGACCAATTAGTATAATCTTAAATAGGGCGAGATGACTAAACCGCCCCCGAGACGGGAGAAACAGTATGTCTATCGCCTCTACAACCGCCATAAGGGCTATAGCTACAAAAAAGCCTAGAGGTCTAATATAGAGATCTGGCCTTAACCAGAAAGAGACGATACTATATGCGAAAAGAGAAAAGAAGATGACGTTTAAGGTAAAGTGAAATCGACTTGAACCCACTGTTGAAGCCAAATACGAAAGTGTGGACGAAGATATGGATTTTCTGATGATGAGATAAGTTGCAAATGCAAGGAATGCTAGACCTCCCATGAACGTGTAGATTAGACGACCAAAAGCTACTGTTACCCAAATGGTCACAAAAAAAGATAGGATGAGCCCAACAGAAGCTACAGTCTTGTCTAACTCATTAAACAAGTGGCGCGTTTTTAAGGTCATGTATATCATCCCTTGTCTATCTTAATTGAACTGCTCTTGTCGTCTCATCGGGCTTTCTTTTGTATTCGAACAAACCTTGTTCTTACTATACGGCTGATTGATTTTTGTGGGCTCGTAAGTTTTTTTAATCCCAAATAGTCTCTTGCTTTGCTGACATCTACTTTTATTCTGTCTACGTCGTCTTTGGTAAAGAGAGCGGGGAGTTTCGAGTCTATGATCTCTGTTTGAGGCGTAACCGCTCCATGGCTACAGTCGATAATGGCGCTTTTCACGATTTCAGCTAAGCCCATGATAGTAATGGGTGTTGGATAGTATACGTTTACAATGTGAGCTAGGCTGTTTCCATTCTTTCTGCATTCACCATTTAAAATCTTCATCGAATACACGGAATAAGCCTTGCAAATATCATTGATGTCCACATACAACATGGGTCGATACATACTATGTCTGAAAGGAGTAATGGGTTCTCTTTTGATTCCTTTTTCTATAAATATACTTGCAGCGGTTCCTTTAGGCATATCTTCTCCCAAGACGGTTCCCATTCTTATTATACCGTATATTTTTTCTGACATCTCGTCATGAAGCCTTACGATAGATTCTTGGGCCATCTTTGACAAGGCGTACTTAACAGCTCTATCCTCCACCTTGTCCGGTCTTAAACCAAACTCCTCATCCACCACGCCTACTATACCTCTTTCGCCTATCGTGTGCCAAGTCCCAGCAAGTATCATACCTTTAATCTCTGCGTTTTGTTCGACAGCCCTGCAGACATTTTGAGTCCCGATGACGTTGACTTCGTAACCAAGTTTCTTCTGCTCATTAATTAAAGGAATCTGGATTATTGCAGTATGAATAACTAGGTCTATTCCCTGTAAGGCTTTGTTCACGCTTTTAAAACTTCGAACATCGCATTGCCGGAAGACTAGCTTAGAAGTCGGCTCTTTAGGAGATTGAACGTCAAGAATCGTTACTTCGAATTTCTTAGATAGACTTCTAGCTATCGAAAGACCAATGTATCCTGAACCGCCTACAATACCTATCTTCTGAGTCATGCTTCTCACCTTTGCAGTGCCAAATTCAAGACTCTTGAGTACCGTTCGACAGCAGCCTTGTACGTGAATTCTCTTTTGACAAGGGATCTCGCCTCATCTGCAATATGCTGCAGATTATGATGATCCAATGCTCTAATAATATTTTCAGCTATGCAATGGGGTGAATTGTCTTTCATTAAGAACCCTGTGTGATCGTTACATATTATGTCTGGGACACCACCGACGCCAGTTGCCAAAACTGGTGTTCCGCAGCCCATTGCTTCCAACATTATATTGGGAAGGCCCTCCGTATATGATGGCAAAACAAGCAGTTTAAGCTCGTTTAGGTATCTAGGGAGCTTTTCGTGAGGAATCCATCCTAAGACTTTAATTTTGTGATTTAACCGCTTCTGATCTATATATTCCTCAATTGAATTACGCAAGTACCCGTCGCCTCCTATAAGAAACGTGACTTCTTTCTTCCCTTCCAAGACTTTCGGAATCGCTCTAGCGAATTCAATAACGCCTCTTTCATCACACAAACGTCCTATGTAGCCAACCAAATCATTTCTTTCAGATAATTGCTTATCTACTTTGAACCTTTTGAAATCCAAAAAATGCCTAGGAGCTATTAAGATTTTCTCTCTATATTTTTCTAGTCTATAGTCTTTGATTAACCTTTTTGAATATAGTATAATTGCATTTGCGAAAGTGCAATTAATTTTCACTAATAAATCAAGGGGTTTAAAAAAGAGGTCTTTTCGGGCTCTTCGAATTTCCACTGCAGAGCCTACAAACACCAGTATAACATCTTTCCCTAGCAATTTCGCAGCCAACATCGGGAAAAACATATCTTGCCCGCCCAAGAAAAATATAAAGAAATCCACATCTTTTGCCATTTGCATCAATATTGGAGGATATTTCAGTTGTGTTGCAACATATCTTATCACTCTACTAAATGCATTTGTCCCTAGTTTATGTTTAATCGCGTAAGTGCGAACCCAGTTGCTTTCCCTAAAGAAAGCATACCCTGCATCTCCCACAATAAGATGTATTCGACCAAATAGACCCTTTAATATGCTTATTAAATTTGATAAAGGAGTAAGTCCAGCCTTGTTTATTGGAAAGGTAACTACACCGACGTTCAGACAACCTTTTTTCATGCTCATTTCCTCATAGGGCGCGCTCAAATACAAGATCTCCCAAACCTATATTGTGACAATGAATATTGTTTCCACAGATCGCCACGAGTTCTCCCCCTAAATATCCCTTTTAAAGAGAAGAAAATCCGTATATTCCGAGTTTTTAGCATCCAAATTAAGGCATTTGAAAAACGAAATAGTAGATGGGGCAGCCATTTCAAGCCTTTAATAATTTGATGTTTCACAAGCAAATAGGTCTGATTGTCCACCAAAGCGAAAAAAAGGCAGGATCATTCTTATGAAATGTTAACCATCTTTTTATCCAATCGCTAAAATGATAAGCCTTAGCATTAGGATCTAATACTAGATAATATCCTGCTTTTACGACCCTTAAACAAATATCGACATCCTCACCTACACTGGACCAATAGAAGTTTTCGTCAAATCCACCAATCTGCAATAAAACATCTCTACGAAAAGCCATATTGGAGCCCGACAGGAAATCTACTTTCTCCCTGCAAAATCCATTCTTGCCTTGCCATCCAGTCAACCCTTTAGCTTTATTTATCATTATATCATAAATAGTAACATAAATAGCAAGATGGGATGATACCTCGCCGTCTTTTACTGTGATGGGAATCCCACCAACGCCTCCTATGCGAGGGTCTGAATTAAAATCCCTGACTATTAGCTCCAACCAATCTTTTTCTAGAGCTACATCGTCGTCTAAAAAAACTACTATTCTTCCCTCTGCTTCTTTTATACCTAAATTACGTGCATAACAACGACCTTTCCCTTCATCCTTAAGTAGTTTAGCGCCATATTCTAAAGATAATTCCATCATTTTTTGTCTATTTTTATACATACCAACGTAATCTCTAAATTGCGAAAAGTTTGATCTTGAAGAGACTTCAGCAGTCCCTCAAGAAGTCTATATCTTGAAGATGTTGCAACAACAATAGAAACAGAAATCTCTCTCAATAATCTCGCTCTCCTTGTAGCTCCGCGAAACTATTTATCGCTGCGCGCCCAAGGTATGTATGTCCATCAGAGATTGCTATAATTTTTAACGTCATAATTTTATGCCTTTTGAAAACAATCTTCTTTGAAGCAGTTACTTAATCTAGTTTTCAACACTCCGACATAGACTCGGATCTATGACCTATACTTTTCCATCGATCAGTAGTCTTGTAGCGTTTCTTTGTAAACATCTAATAAACGGTCAACCACGAGATCCCAAGAGAAATTTCTGGCAAATTTTTTCCCACTTGAACTCATTTCGGATCTTATACTGTCATTATTTAATAAGAAACTGATCTTCTCGGCAATTTCATGCATCGTTCTTTCTTTCAAAAACAAGCCACTCTTACCTTCGACTATAATGTGCTTCAGCCCTCCAACATAGCTTGCGATCACAGGTACACCGGCAGCTTGGGCCTCAAGCGCCACAATACCAAATGACTCATAATCTGATGGGATAATGCATACATCTGCAATTTTCAGTGCTTGCAACTTTATCTCCTCATGTACATCTTCCAAGAAAATAACCTTTTCCTTCAAACCGAAGTCAATAGCCAACTTTTTAAGGTAAGGCAACAATCCATAATCCTTACCTATCATCAGCAAACAGCTCTTCGGGAAATGCTCCAACACCAATTTAAACGAGGCTATCAAAAGGTCAGGTTTTTTATAATCGATAAAGCGTCCAATATAAAGTATTACATTCTCCGGGTTCCCTAAAGTTTCTCTTAATTCGTTCCCATGGCACGGCAAGTGATTATAATATATGTAATCTACACCATTTGGAATAATCCGGATTTTTTCATTAGGAACACCGTAAAACTTGCGATAATCTTCGGCATAATCTTTATCGAAAGCAATAACCCTTTCCGCCATATTTAAAAGAAGCCTACCTATAGTCACTCTATATACTTTGTCAATGGAAAGAGCGAGGGGTCCCCTATAGTCAAGTCTTAGTTTATCATGACCTGTGAAGACAAACGGCGTTTTGCTCTTAACGTGCGCTAGAGCAGTGAATTCGTTATTGCTGAATCTGAGAGTATGAGTATGCATTATGTCAAATTCTTCAGCGTTCTCCAGCAACCAGGCAAGCATGGCCGGAGACCAGTAGTATGATAAAAGTTGTACTTTAGATTCAAATCTTAATATCCTGACTCCATTCCAGTATTCTTCCCGAGGCAAAACCGGTTTCTTTGGTCTCGTTACTAAATACGGTTTTTGGTAAGTAACCCCATAACCACAATCTTGTGGGTCCAGTGAATTAAAAACAACAAGAGTAACATGGTGACCCCTTCTAACGAGCAATTCAGATATTTTAGCCGTGTGCTGTTCAACGCCGCCTCTAGCGGGATAAGTCCTTTCAGCTACTTGAAGGATTTTCATCGAGAGCTTTTCTCCGGAAAATAATGCTGATGCGCACGCAGCTCAATTCAGCCTTGAGATTGATTGCTTTTTTGTGATATTGCTTGAAAATTTGGTTCGAACGCCGTCTACTATAATTCTCTTGAGGATCGGTAATGCATGTTTCACCCCTAGCTTTTTCTTGCCTAATCGCTCTCTATATGGAATTAGAAGCTCTGTGATTTGGTATCCCTGGCGTTCCACATAAAAGTTCATTTCTGCCTCAATGTCGAACCCTTTAGACGTAGGCTTCCATCCCTTCAAAATCTCCCATCGCACCACCCGCAAGCCCGTCAAAGGATCAATCAACTTTACACCATTCAGAAGATGTTGAGCAAGAGCCAGAAGCCTGTTTCCAAAGTGAAATGGAGTCTTCATAGCGTCATGCCTCAACATATGATTAATCCTATTCCCCAAAACCATTCCAACACTTGGCTTCTCTTCAAGAATCTTAATCATGTCTGAAACGTATTTGGCCGGATACGTAAAGTCAGCATCAATAAAAGCCACATACTTTGGATTATTATAAACATGCTCTAAAGCCTGGGATATAGCGCTCCCCTTCCCAGACCCTTTCTGCAAAAGAACTTCAGCACCCATTTCCTTAGCGACTTCAACAGTTCTATCAGTGCTATTGCCATCCACCGTCAGACATAAAGGATTATTCAAGCTTTCAGCAACCTCAGAAAGAGTAGCGCTTATGCCTTCTTCCTCATTGTAGGCAGCAACGATCACCACTAACGATGGAAGACTCAACACTCTTTCTCCTAACACTCAATAACCATCTACATTAAAACAGAATAAATAAATCATTAGGTGATGTTGTTATAGAACAAAATTATAGAAAAATATTAATCATAATAAGCCAAAATCCCAAAAACCCACAAAAACATTTAGATCCTAATAGGCGAGGAATGTAAAAAAAGGGTAGGGGAAGGGGTATATAGTTTTTCGATCCAAAAAATTCGCGCAATCCAATCTTAAGACATTCATCCATCATAGAATGTGAACATATTTTGATCCAAATAAACGGCGGCCAAAAAAGCTACAAAAATTCTTATCCACTAAGAACCAGTCATGTTCAACCATAATCCAACAAACCGATCATCAAACCTAAAACTCTC
>Ga0315547_1001336_pt1 | contig 19843 bp, 20 predicted proteins | sample SalMarSW160240MG_2_FD_202542 | JGI IMG/M metagenome (GOLD analysis project Ga0315547, IMG submission 202542) | Salt marsh sediment microbial communities from the Plum Island Ecosystem LTER, Massachusetts, United States - Salt Marsh Sediment SW1601-240 ...
AGCCTGGTTTTTGGGCTCATGATGCGCCGGACCCCCAAACATATATCGTAATAGCGTAATAAGAAATCGATAGCCACTCTTGTCCCAAACCACCTGTTTTCAGGTTGCACATTCTGACGGATTGCTCAATGAAATTTGAGGATAGCTTGAGCCATTAACGGTTCTTCTCCCATATATTCCGAATAACCAAACCGATTATGATACCTATTGCTCCAGCAGCAGTAAGATACAAACCATAAAATGATGATAGGTCTGTTATAAAAGATACTATTAGGAGAATAACCCCCAAAAATAAAATGGTAATTCCTATTGTAAGAAACCTAAAGGAGTATCCCTTTTTCCCTTTCCAGACCTTTATTGCTACTATTATTCCTACTACAATTATTATGGCTCTAACGACCCACAGTAACCAATCCATACTCACTCTCCTTCCCTAGCTTACAGTATTATGCCATATCCTTACATGATATACCCATGATTAGAATCACAATCTAGTAGTTTTTCTCCATCCTCGACCTCACGCTACCCGACGTGGATGGCTTTCAAGTATTGCAGCGGATTCGTAGTTTCTCCGATGTACTGTTGGCCATCAGGTAACTTACGCTCAACAATAACTCATTTTGTTACATCCAAAATATTTCTTTGATACCTGGTTTTTACAGCATGTCACACCTATCACCAAGCACAGACGAAGCTAACCTTGATAGGCACACATCTCAGTGGTAGGATAGTTATAGTAATCACATGTGGGAATGGATACCAAGAACGGGAACTTGCACGAAGATCTCAAGAACAGATTAAAGCGTGGTGTAGTGCTTGGTGGTATATGCGCCGCAGTGGCCTTTATCATATTATTTCTCTTTCGGGAAAACTTGACTCTCGGTGCCGCTACAGCAGCACCAGCAGTGATTCTGGTCTACTTTCTCTTGGGTCGTTTCTTCTGGTTGGAAGCCAAAGACATGAAGTGCTTTCGCAGTAAAAATCATGTTTTGAAAGTCACAATTGGATAGGATTGTTTTCTTAAAACCACGGCTAAGGTCATCAGGGACTCTTACAGGGTTAATCTTAGCTGTTGTGGTTGGGGTGGTAGCGGGATTTGGGGCGGTAGCCTTCAGATGGCTCATCACAAGTTTCAAGTCACTCTTTTTTGATGGCGGTAGTTAGCTTCTCTCCTTTCTCGGTGACTACTATGTTATTCTCATACCTGTCGCCGGTGGTTTGCTGGTTGGTCCCCTGATTTATTTCTTTGCGCGAGAGGCTAAGGGGCATGGTGTGCCCGAAGTGATGGAGGCGGTTGCCTTAAGGGGAGGCCGAATACGACCTCGTGTCTCGGTGGTTAAGGCACTGGCATCTGCCCTGTGTATTGGTAGCGGTGGCTCAGCTGGCCGTGAGGGCCCCATTGTACAGATAGGGTCTTCCTTCGGATCGGCAATAGGTCAGTGGTTGAAGTTACCTGATGAGACAGTGAAAGTGCTGGTGGCTTGCGGTGCTGCGGGTGGTATCTCGGCGACGTTCAATGCCCCGATTGCTGGTGTTTTCTTCGCACTCGAGGTAATACTGGGCAGGGTGGTTACCCGGAGATTTGCTTATGTTGTTATCAGTGCGGTTGTAGCGGACTTTATCGCCCAATTATTTCTGGGGAACACGCGAGCCTTCATTATCCCTGCCTTTGGCGTTGTCAGTCCCTGGGAGTACTTGTTCTATGTAGCGCTGGGGGTCTTGGCTGCCTTTACGGCTGTGGCTTTTATCTTTGTGCTCTATCGAAGTGAGGACCTGTTTGAATCCCTGAGGATACCGGAGTACCTTAAACCTGCCCTGGGGGGTCTTGCCATGGGTGCTATTGGATTTTACAGCCTTGACCTCTTTGGAGTGGGATACGAGGGCATCACGAAGGCGCTATCCGGAGAACTGGCAGTTGTAACGCTCCTATCGCTATTTCTCCTCAAGATAGTGGCCACTTCGCTCACCATAGGTAGCGGCGGTAGTGGCGGGATATTCGCTCCGAGTCTCTTTATTGGAGCAATGCTCGGGACGACTGTCGGTTATGCATTCGGGAGTCTTTTCCCATCTATCACGGCACCGGCCAGCGCCTACGGCATCGCGGGAATGGCAGCGGTGTTTGCGGGCGCTGCAAGAGCTCCCTTTACTGCGATACTTATCATCTATGAAATGACCGGTAACTATGCTATTATTCTTCCCCTTATGGCAGCGGTAGTTATTAGCACAGTCATAAGCCGGGCCCTCAAACACGGAACAATCTATACACTTAAGCTGCTGCGTCGCGGAGTGGATATTGAGCAGGAAGAAATGACGGATGTCATGCGGAACGTCACCGTAAAGGAAGCAATGTCACGGGGTTTCCCGACAGTGCCAGCCACAATGAAGGTGGATGAGCTTGTCAAGCTGTTTCAAAAGACAGGTCATCACGGATTCCCGGTGGTGAACAAAGAGGGTTTCCTGGATGGTGTGGTAACCCAGACTGAATTAGAGCGCCAATTAGGAGCAACATCAGTAAAAAATAAGCTTACCGCAGGTGATATCGCCACCAAGCACCCATTGGTTGCTTACCCAGACCAGACCCTGGACAGACTGCTAGATGCCGTGGACGAAGCGGAGGCTCGCATACCTGTCGTCAGCAGGGAAGGTGGTAGACGCTTGCTTGGAGTATTAGGTCGTCATGAGATAATTGCTACTTATCGAAAGAAGGCAAGAAGACGGATACCCGCGAAGAGACTGCACTAGGCTTTTATCTGCTGAGTGGTATCCTTTATTGCTCCTGCGGCAAAGCGATGATAGGGTGAAGCGCCAAGTCCCACTTATAACCCCTGGTGGAGCCGGGGGGATTCGAACCCCCTACCTCCTGCGTGCAAAGCAGGCGTTCTCCCAACTGAACTACGGCCCCAAGCACAAAAATTATAGCATATGTCCATTTCTACTTACCACGCGGCATTATATCTATTGACTCGTTGTGAGAGAAACATACAAATATCTCCGTGCTCTACCCCGCCCTTTGGGTTGCAGGAGACCAATATCCGCAAGTCTTTGCAAATCCCGCCTGGCTGTCTCGTGCGAGGTTCCCGTATGTTGCATATAGTCCCTTGGTCTGATTCCATCATGTAAAAAAGCGAACGCCAGTGCATCCACCTGGCGCCCCTTAATGCCATATTCCTGTACGAATTTTTTCCGCCAGTTATCCATTACTCTCCTGAAATCAACTAGATTATCGGAAACAAGACTAATTTCGACGTTTAGAGCTTGTGCAAAATACTCAAGCCATGCAGTCACATCGCGCCCTCGTTCAAAGCGATCGCCTACAACTTCGTTAATCGTATTAAAGTAATTAGGTAAGTCCAGACTGAAAAATCTCTCAAGAGAAAGCAGTTTGTTAAACCCATAACCTGACCTTTGTAGAATCAATGTGGTCAGGGCACGGGCGGTTCTACCGTTACCATCCCAGAACGGGTGTATCTCCACAAGCCTTAAATGGGCTATTCCCGCCAGTAAAACAGGATTGATTTCTTCATGCTCTCCCCTTAACCATATACTAAACTCGCGCATTAGCACTGGCACATCTCCCTGATTTGGCGGTGTATAGACGCGCTTCCCGGTCATGTAATGCCTAACATAGTTCTCACCTTTTCTGTATTGGCCTGGTGTCAGCATAGGATCATCATCACCCAGAATTAAGGCATTTATATGACGTATAGCGTGCTCATCAATTGGAATACTGGTATCATCAGAGATGCTATCGATGAATCGGTATGCTTTGTAACAGTTCTCAATCTCCTTAATCTCTTTCGTATCCGCCTGCACCTTCTCACCTTGAAGAATGTCGTCAACTTGGTCTTCACGCAGCGTATTTCCTTCGATTTTCGTAGTGTGATGCAAACTACGCTGTATAGCACGCCGTTTCAGCCACGATTCATATCGCGGGTCCAACAACAGGCGCTCAAAAGCCCACTTGTCCCTATCAATGTTACTAAGATGTATTTTAATATCTTGCGAATTAGTGAAGATAGGCGTATAGTTAGTACCAATTGCGTAGTCGCTATTTTGTTGCTGATTAATTGTCATGATACATCAACTCCATACTAATCTACAATATATATGCATATTATAATATATATCTGCAACTTTGTCAAGCGTTTAATCCCCTAATCTGCAACTAATATACATAACAAGTAATAAAATCAGATATTTTCCTTGTCAGGCACATGCATTGTTGCTATACTGGATATGTTGTCTTTTTAACGGATTAGCTATGAATTACGAGACTATTATCGGGCTGGAGGTTCACGCCCAGCTCCTGACCAAGAGCAAGATGTACTGCGGCTGCGGCACCGATTATTCCAGCGCGCCGCCCAATACCCATGTCTGCCCGGTCTGCCTCGGTATGCCCGGCGTTCTGCCCGTCATCAACAAGCAGGCGGTGGAATTTACCATGATGACGGCCCTCGCCCTCAACTGCCCTATCTCCGAATACACCAAGTTCGACCGCAAGAATTACCCCTATCCCGACCTTATGAAGGGCTACCAGATTTCCCAGTACGACGCCCCCATCGGCCAGAAGGGCTGGCTCATCATCGAAGTCGACGGTGAAAGGAAGAAAATAGGCATCACCCGCGTCCACCTCGAGGAAGACGTCGCCAAGCTGCTGCATCGCACCTCTCCGGAAGGGGAAGACTACAGCCTGGTAGACGTCAACCGCTCCGGCTGTCCCCTGATGGAAGTTGTCGGCGAGCCGGACCTGCGTTCGCCTGAGGAAGCGCGGCAGTACCTCATCAAGCTGCGCAGTATCCTGCAATACCTGGGAGTCTCCACCTGCAACATGGAGGAGGGCAGCTTTCGCTGTGATGCCAATATCAGCCTCCTCCCCGAAGGCAGCAGCGAGTTCACCGCCAAGGTGGAAGTTAAGAATATGAACAGCTTCAAGGCAGTTTACCTGGCCATGGAGTACGAAGCCCGGCGCCAGAGGAAGGCGGTCGCCGAGGGCACGAAACTCGTTCAGGAAACGCGGGGCTGGGTGGAGGAAAAGGGCAAGACCGTCTCCCAGCGCAGCAAGGAGTACGCACACGACTACCGTTACTTCCCGGAGCCGGACCTCCCACCGCTGGTCATCGGGCGCGACTGGGTGGAAGACGTCAGGAAAAAGCTGCCCGAGCTGCCCGAAGCCCGGCGCGACAGGTTTATGGCCGAATACGCCCTGCCTATCTATGATGCCAGCCTGCTCACCGGCTCCAAAGCCATGGCCGACTACTTTGAAGAGGGCGTAAAGGTCAGCAAAGATGTGTCACCAAAAGAAGTGGGCAACTGGCTCCTCGGCGAAGTCAGCCGCATTATCAATGCCGGCAATATTGATATTGACGAATTCAAAGAAAAGGTAAGTCCGCAGATGCTTTCCGGACTCATCCTGAGTTCACATGGCGCGATTAATACGGCCACGGCCAAAACAGTGCTTGAGGATATGTTCCAGACAGGCAAGACCGCCGATGAAATTATTAAAGAAAGCGGCCTCAGCCAGATTAGTGACACTCAAGAGCTTGAGAAAATAGTCGCCGAGGTGATAAACTCTAATGTACAGCCTGTCGCCGACTTTAAAGCCGGGAAAGAGACGGCCCTCAAGTTCCTGGTCGGCCAGGTAATGAAGGCAACGAAAGGTCGTGCCAATCCGCAACTTGTCAATGAAGTGCTGAAGCAGAAGCTTGTCGAAGACTCTTCGAGCTGAAGCCTGAAATCCGGCAACTGGAGAATAAAAATGGCAACTTATTTATATATAGCTCAGATAGTCGTCGCCGTAGCCCTGATAATGGTCGCCATGCTTCAGGTTCGGGGTGGTGGTCTGGGGGGTATCTTCGGCCAAGCGGACACAGTATACCGCACCAAGCGCGGCGTGGAAAAAACGCTCTTCCAGCTTACCATCGCCCTGGTGGTTATTTTTCTCATCCTCTCCATAGTGTCGCTCCGGGTAAGTATCTGATTTTCGGTAGGAGCCATGGATGCCGTAATAACCTTTACCACCGATTTTGGTCTGGCCGATGCCTATGTCGCCGCCATGAAGGGGGTGGTGCTGGGTATAAACCCCGGGGCAAAACTGGTCGATATATGCCACTCCATTAAACCCCAGAACGTCTCCCAGGCTGCTTTTGTCCTGAGTTCGGCCTGCGAATTCTTTCCCCGACGCACTATCCATCTGGTGGTGGTCGACCCCGGCGTCGGCACCGACCGGCGAGCTGTCATTCTGAGGACGCCCGAAGCCGACTTCGTGGCGCCGGACAACGGCGTCCTGAGCTATGTTATTCGGAAGTATGGGGGAAAACAAACCGGTACGAACCTTCGGCAACTGGATGGGGCGGAAGCTTTCGCCATTACCGAATCGCGATTCTGGCGGTCGCCGGTCAGTCCCACCTTCCACGGAAGAGACATCTTCGCTCCGGTGGCCGCCCACCTTTCTCTGGGCACACCCCCGTCCGCTTTCGGCGAGTCCGTAAAGTCACTTACCATGTTGCCGTTGTCCCGCCCCCACCGCACGCCGGGCGGCACGCTGGTAGGTAATATCCTGCACGTTGATAATTTCGGCAACCTGATTACCAGCCTGAAAAGCAGCGACCTTCCCACGGAGGCCGGCTCAGTTACAATTGAGGTGGGTAACGAGACAGTCTGCGGGCTGAGTCGCACCTACGGCATGGCTGAGGGTCTGTTGGCCTTGATTGGCAGCAGCGGCCACCTGGAAATTTCGCTGAAAGATGGTAACGCCAGCGCCTTTCTCGGCATCGGAGTAGGCGATGAGGTAAGAATTAGGGGTGCTCCTTAAGAAATAGTGCCATTTTCAGGCTTGCCGCTATTGACAAATACGAGCAGGTTTGCTACGCTGCTTGGCAGGATAATTAAGGAGGTGCGGAGATGCAGGCATATTGCATGAAGTGTAGGAAGAAGGTAGAGATTAAAAATCCCCAATCGGTTACCCTGAAGAATGGGCGCCCGGCGACAAAGGGTGTTTGCCCCGCCTGTGGCACCAAGGTATTTCGTATCGGCAAGGGCTAATATCTCTGTAGCGCTCCACCCATCCTGTTGATGTAACCGGTATCATTATCATTTTCGTAACTCCTGTGCAGCAAGTTATCCGTCAGTACGTCTGTTACGTTCGATAGCTTACGGTAGGCTGGGTGGCGTATGCCTGGCCGTGGCTAACTGCTATATCGAACCATATATTGTATTTAACAGGGAAGGCATGGCACGGGCTGTGCCTTCTTTTGCGTAATGTCCGTTTACTGTTAGCGCTTCCTTTACTCCAGGACCACGCCGGTGCCGTAGGCGAGCACCTCAGCGGCATTCTGCATTATCATTGATGTGCTGAAGCGGAGGCAGATTATGGCGCTGGCCCCCTGCTTTTCGGCGTCCTCAATCATCCTCTTGATGGCCTCTTCCCTGGCTTCGGCCATCATCTTGGTGTATTCGGTAATCTCGCCGCCGGCCATACCCCTGAAGGCAGCCATGATGTCCTTGCCCAGGTGCCTGGCCCTGATGGTGCTGCCCTTGACCATACCGATGGTCCTTTTGACTTTCTTGCCCTCTACCTGCTCGGTGGTTGTGATAATCATCTCTCTACCCCCTTGAATTCATCTTTCTTGCCCAGCCGGTCCTTGATGGCGACACCGAGAAGAATCAGCACCCCCACCCCGATAGCCCCCACGGCTATCCTGACGAGCAGGGGGATGTCGCCGTCCATAAAGAATCCCTGGACGGCCCAGCCGATTAAAGCCAGTACTCCCAGTCCCATTAAAATAAAGGCGATATTCTGCCACATGGTGCACCTCCGGAGGCTAGTTATTAATCATCTTTTGTGGGAGTATCTTGAAAATCAATTCCAAGTTCTTTCATAAGATTATCAAGGGATTTTTGAGATGGAACGCTTTTATATGTTATGGTTGTTCGTGTCTTGCTATCTTCCTGGCTGACCCCAAGCTGAGCTAGCTTTTCCCGTATTTCATCGGCTCGCTGCCAGTTCTTCTCTTTCCGGCAGTTAGCACGCTCCTCAAGAAGCCGATTGACACGGGCTTTGACGGCATCAGGTATGCGTTTAGGAGGTATTAGTTTACCAGGTATGACTGTAGCCTCTACGGTGTCCCTCATTAAAATTCTATCGGAGACTTCTACATTGAATATTCGGGGGAGTTTTAATCCCAGCGCTTGTCGTGCCAGTGATAGGAGAGTATTTTGAGCATTGACGACACTGATACCTTCATCTACCGCTTCATTTATTTTCCGTGATAAATCAAACAGAACAGCTAATGCCTGTGGGGTATTGAAATCATCGTCCATCGCCTCAATAAATTGATTGGAATAGGGCGTCGCATCAAGAGCTTTTCCCTTACCACCAGTGGGGTCATCCCTCGAAACTGTAAGTAATAATCTCTCAGCTCCCTCTTTAGCCGCCTCCAGCGCCTCTTCGGTGTAGGTCAGCGGGCTGCGGTAGTACGAGCTTAAAATGAAAATCCGTATGGCGTCGGCGCCATACTTTTGCAGGGCTTCCCGTATCGTTATCAGGTTGCCCAGCGACTTGCTCATCTTGTCGGTGCCCAGTTGCACCAGGCCGTTGTGCAGCCAGTATTTGGCAAACGGCTTGATGCCGGTAAAGTTCTCGGACTGGGCAATCTCGTTTTCGTGGTGGGGAAAGACCAGGTCCTGCCCGCCGCCGTGGATGTCTATCGTCTGTCCCAGGTATTTCAGCGACATGGCACTGCACTCTATATGCCACCCCGGCCTTCCCTTGCCCCAGGGGCTGGGCCAGTCCGGTTCGCCCGGCTTGGACGCCTTCCACAGGACAAAGTCCATGGGGTCTTCCTTCTCCTCCCCGATTTCACAGGTTGTCCCGGACCTCATGGAGTCCAGACTGCGTTTCGATAGCTTGCCGTAGTCGGGCACGTTTCTCACCCGGAAATAAACACTGCCCCGTGCCGGGTAGGCATAGCCCTTAGCTATCAAGCCCTGTATCACCTCAATCATTTTAGGGATTTCATCTGTGGCTTTGGGGTATTTATCCGTTTCCGCCTTGATAATGTTCAAGTCTTCCATATCTTTATCAAAGCTTTCGGTGTATTGTTTTACCAGTTCATGCGTGGAAATGCCACGCTGATTAGCCCGTTCTATAATCTTATCGTCAATGTCGGTAACATTCTGCACGAACCTGACCTTGTAGCCGCGGTATTTGAGGTAACGCCTGATGACATCAAAGATGATGTAGCTCATGGCATGACCCAGGTGGGCATCGTCATAGGGGGTAACGCCGCAGACGTACATCGTCACCACGTCGCCCTGGGGCTGGAATTCCTCCTTTTTACCGGAGAGAGTGTTAAATACCTTCATCTTTACCGCCTTCTATCAGGGCTACGGCATATGCCGCGATACCTTCCCCCCGCCCGATGTATCCCAGCCCGTTGTTGCTACTGGCCTTCACGCTTACCTGCCCTTGGTCTATACCCATCGCCTGGCTGAGTTGCCCGCGCATCTCGTCGATGTATTCGCTGAGTCTGGGGCTCTCGGCCACCACGGTGGCATCGATATTGACCACCCGCCAGCCGCCATCCGTTAGCTTTTCCTTCACTTCTTCGAGTAAGACCAGGCTGGAAATGTCTTCATACCGGGGGTCACCGGACGGGAAGTTTACGCCGATATCCCCCAGCGCCGCCGCCCCCAGCAGGGCATCGCAGACAGCGTGTGTCAGCACGTCGGCATCGCTCCAGCCCTCCAGGCCTTCATCGTAGGGTACGTGTACCCCTCCCAGCACCAGTTTCCGCCCCGGTGCCAGGGGATGTACGTCGTAGCCTGTACCGATACGAATATTATTTTTCATATTTCTTTAACAAAATTTCTGCCAGGGCCAGGTCGTCGGGCGTGGTCACTTTAATATTATCATAAGAGCCCGTGTAGAGCTTAACTTTATGTCCCAGCCGCTCCACCAGTGAGGCATCGTCCGTAACGTTGCTGGCGTCCTGCTGGTGGGCTATCTGGATGACATCGAAGCGGAAGACCTGTGGCGTCTGTACCGACCGCAGATTTTGACGTGGTGGCGTCTGGCGCACTATCTCGCCCGGCCCCACGACCTTGATAGTGTCCGTCACCGGCACCGCCGCCGCCGCCGCGCCAGTTTCTTTAGCCGCCTCCAGCCCCCGCTCGATTAAGTCCACCGTTACCAGTGGGCGGGCGCCGTCATGGATAATGACCCAGTCGAAGTCGTTGAGCTGTTTCAGTCCGGCGGCCACCGAGTCCTGCCGGCGCTTGCCTCCGAGGCAGATGTCGCTCACCTTCGACCATTCCGGGCCGGTGACCAGTGTGCGGCATTTATTTTCTTTGTCGCCGCTTATCACCACCACTATCTGGTCGACGAGCGGGCATTCCTGGAAGGGACGCGTCGCCCGCAGCAGAACAGGCTCGCCACCCAGCGAGGCGAAGACCTTATCGACGCCCCCCATCCTTTTCCCCTCCCCCGCCGCAACTATAATGGCCGCTACTTTTGGTTTTTCATTATTCATGACTATTAGGTTTTAGAAACCCCATTTCCTCAAATTTATTTATTTGTTCGCCAACGATTGTATTAAAATCTTCTCCTGCGTCTACCCTAGCTTCAACTTTAGCGATATTATCCATGACATCTGAAAGTTTATCCACTTGGCTTTCCCATTTTTTAAGAAGATATAAGTACTTAGATTCTACTTCCTTTAAACCTAGAGCATCTAGTGTAATCTGCTGACAATGATTTAAAAACGCGTCACACGGTGGTCTGACGAATGATACCATTAAACATCGCATCTTAAATGCAAAAAACGGGTCATAAGAAGGCCCAAAATTGATTATGGATGTATGTTCTTTATCATACTTTTTTCGGGCGTAATATTGAGTTCCCCAAGCAGTTGCATGAACCGCCTGGCTTAGTGTTCCCTTATCATCAAAAGGTAGCTGCTTTTCTTCGAGTCTTTTACGTATTTCACTATCAAGAAAATAATGGCGAAGTCCCTTTATTTCTTTAGGTTCATCTTTTTTTTGTGGCCAATAATCTGCTAACTTGCTCCACTTTGTTATGTCTTCTGGGAAATGCCCAAAATACAAGAGCAGATTTATATCCCCTATTATCATTCTTGCTAAAGCTGCTGAGTCACCGTAGTATCCAGAGTATAAAATGTATGCTAGACTTTCTATATGTGAAAACCAACGAGAGCCTATTGTAGCGTAAGCATACATATAATCTTTATCAACTTTCTCTGTTATACAATTTAAGGCAATCCTTGTCATTTCTAAAAATAGCGTTAGATATTCGTCAATTATGCCATTGTCAAATTTCTGTAAGAAAGCCTTATGTCGCTCAAAGTACTCAGGCTGTCTACTACGTATCGTTTCCAGATTTAATTCTGGCAATGATACAGATTTTTCTTTGTTGGCATCCTTTTCTTTCAACTGTCTTCCCCCTATCTCCTCCCCACCAACCCCACACCTATCGCCTCCCTCAAGCTCCCCACCGGCACTATCTCTATATCTTTAGCGGAAACGCTTTTCGCCCCCACTTTAGGTACTATGCATCTTTTAAATCCCAGCCGCGCCGCTTCGTTCAGCCGGCGTTCCAGCTGGGAGGCGGCTCTCAGCTCCCCGCTTAACCCCACCTCCCCCACCGCCGCCGTCTGCGGGGCGACCTCCATGTTGCGGAAGCTGGAGGCAATCGCCAGCGCCATGCCCAGGTCCGCCGCCGGCTCGCCTACCCGCAGCCCGCCGGTCACGTTGACCATGATATCCTGGTTGCCCAGCTTCAAGCCCGCCCGCTTGGTCAGCACCGCCGTCACCAGCAGCAGCCGGTTGAAATCCACGCCGTTGGCGGTGCGCCGCGGCATTCCGAAGCTGGTGGTAGTCGTCAGCGCCTGTATCTCTACCAGCAAAGGCCGGCTGCCCTCTATCGTGGGTACCACCGCCGAGCCAATCGCCTCCGTCCCCCGCTGGGAAAGGAAAGCCCGCGACGGGTTTTCCACCTCAATCATGCCCTGCTCCTTCATCTCGAACACGCCCACCTCGTTGGTGGAGCCGTACCTGTTCTTCACGCAGCGCAGCAGCCGGTAAGCACTGAAAGGCTCGCCTTCTAGGTACAGGACGACATCGACGATGTGCTCCAGCACCCGCGGGCCGGCAATGGCTCCTTCCTTGGTAACATGCCCGGTGATAAAGACCGGTATGCCCCGCAGCTTGACCCACTGCATCAGCCTCATGGTGCACTCCCGCACCTGGCCGATGCTGCCTGCCGCCGACTCCATTCCCGCGAAGTAGACGGTCTGGATGGAGTCGATAACCACCAGCCCCGGCCCCACCTGCTCCGCCTGGTCCAGCACCGCTTCGAGGTCGGTCTCGGCCATGATGAAGAGCCCCTCGCCCCCCAGGTTCAATCGCTCCGCCCGGAGTTTAATCTGGTGCACCGTTTCCTCGCCGGTGACGTAGACCACCCGGCTCTGCTTGTGGGCCATGGATGCCGATGCCTGTAGCAAAAGCGTCGACTTCCCGATGCCGGGGTCGCCGCTGATGAGCACCAGCGAGCCAGCCACCAGACCCCCGCCGAGCACCCGGTTGAACTCGGCCAGTGGCAGCGGTGAGCGGTCGGCAGACTCGATGACCACCTGCGAAAGCTCCTGGGGTGGCGAAAGGGGTGTAAGCGGACGGGAGGTTGCCGCGGATGTCTTGACCGTCATCTCCACGAAGGTGTTCCACTGCTGGCAGTCGGGACAGCGCCCCAGCCATTTCGGGCTCTCCCTGCCGCACTCCTGGCAGACGAAAACGACTTTCGCGGACGATTTATCGGATTTGCTCACAAAATGACTTTACAGGATTTGGGGTAATTAGGCAAGGGCATGCGGTACGTTGTCATTGCGAGGGAGTGTTAGCGACGTGCCTGCACGCCGAAGTGCGTTATGGCACGCAGGCGTGGCAATCTCTATTTCCAGCCCCTCCCCCTTTCTCAAAGGGGGATTAAGGGGGATTTATTAAGCGCCTATCCCCCCAGGAACCTCCATCCGCTGATGTAGATGCCGGTGATAATGGCCGTGGTAATCACCCCCGCCACGCACGGCCCCATCGCGAACGGTAGTATCATGGCCTTCTTGTTCACCGCCATGGCGCACTTCTGCGCCACCTTGGCCGTTGTTGGTATGCAGGATACGGCGGCGATGCCCAGTAAAGGATTGAAGGGCTCCTTGGATATCTTGCGGAATATCAATCCACCGGCGATTCCCCCCAGACCGGAAAGCAGCAGGGCAATTACCCCCAGCGCCAGCAGCAGCAGTATCTTGGAATTCAGGATGATATCGACTCCCAGCAGCGCGCCCAGCGTGAAACCCAGAAAAAGCGTCGAACCGTAAAGGAGCGGACCGGAGAGGAACTCCACGAATCTTGTGATGCCCGCTTCCTTGATGGAAAGTCCCAGGAAGAAGGAGGCGAACAGCGGTGCCGCCACCGGGAAGAGGAAGCACAGCAGGGTAAGCGTGGCGATGCAGAAGGCGAACTTGGCTCCGGCCGGGACCTTCGGTATCGTGCGCCAGTCCATCTCCGTCTCCCGCATCCTCCGCGGTATTATTCTCACCAGGAACGGGTAGCCCGCGTAAATTATGCCCAGGTAAACGTAAGCCACGACGGTTATCGGCACGAAAAGGTCTTTCGCCATCATCAGCGAGCCGTAGAGCACCATCGGGCCGTCGGCCCCGCCCACCAGCGCGATGGACGCCGCCTCGTTGGGCAGCAGACCCATCGCCATGGCGATGGGCAGCGTCACTATCGTGCCGAGCTCGGCAAATATCGCCAGGAAGAGGCTCATGCCCGGCCTGGCCAGCAGGATATCGATATCGGTTATCGCCCCGATGCCCATGAAAACGAGACAGGCGATTAACCCATTGCTGAACATGAAGGTGTAGACAGGTTGCAGGAAGTCCACCTGCAGAAAATACATCAGCTCTTCAAGGTTTCCGGCCAGCGGGTTGACGAAGAGATTGCCGACGGGCCCCGCCTCCGTCATTATCAGGCCGCCCACCTGGCTCGCCTCCAGGACCATCAGGCCGCCGTTGACGGCTACCATCCCTATCCCCAGAGGCAACATTATCAGGGCTTCCAGGACTTTCTTATAGGCAAGGTAGATGAAGACCAGCCCGAGGGCTACGAGCAGCAGCCTGCCGAAGATAATCGACGGCTCGGTGATGAAGAAGGTGTAGATACCCTGAAAGAGCTCTAAAAAGAACATCGGTTATTACTGCCCTCAACTCTCCGGCTTGGCGCCTTCATCCGCGGCACCCTTTTTTCTCTGGACGATAAGCGCGATGACCTTGATGATGAAGGCCACGCACACGGCGATAACGGCAGCCACCCCGTAGGCTATCAAAGCGAATATCCAGGGATGAAATTCCATAATAACCTAAGCGCACTCTATATATTGATTAAATATTTTATTAAAAGCGGCGGATATCCGCCGCCGGTTCCTTAATACTCAATAACGGCAATCGCCTCGCCGGGCTTGACTACCTGGTCGACGGTAACCTGTATCTCGGTGATGGTGCCGTCCACCGGTGCCAGTATCGGGTTTTCCATTTTCATGGACTCCAGCGTGCAGATAACGTCGCCCTCTTTGACGGCATCGCCAACCTTAACATCAACACTGATAATTTTGCCGGTAATAGGAACTTCTACCGTCTCTTTTGCCAAATCCTCAAGCTCCTTTCTGATTGTCCCCCTGTAATTTAAAAAGGGTGGTGGGCTCAACTCTCTGAACTCACCGCCCTATTATACTAGAGTCGGTTTAACAAGTCACGTCGGATTATTTAGCGGCGCCGACAGCTATATTCGGAAGCGAGAAATTGTCTTTCGATTCTATGACAATCTCATCATCTTTCACTTCGACTACGACGTAAGAGATGTAAGAATTTTCCAGGACTTTAAACTCATTGGTATCTTTTCTTTTGCTTTCCGGCTTGTCCCTGGCTGCTTCCTTAAGCTGCTCTTTGATTATATTTTCCATCTTAAATTTAATGCTCTTTGTCGAAAAGACCTTGATTATGTCTCCGGCTCGCTCGGCCATGAGAATTTCAGGAGTTACTCTTGTGTCATCTTCCGCATTCTCAGCCGCTTGGTTAACGGAGATTTCTCTAACAGCTTTAAGGGTATCGTCGATTACAGCCGAATTTTTGATAGTTGCCTCTGTCTCAAAAATCCTGTCAAACACCTTGAATTCCTCACGTAGTACGGCTTCGGAAAGGTTATCTTCAACCATGGTCTGAATGACCCGGCGCAGCGGCCGTGCCCCGTAGACCTCATCGTAGCCCTTTTCGCCCAGAAAGTCCTTGGCCGCGTCGGTTACTTCCAGCTTGATTTCCTTCTCGTTTAACTGCTGACTTACCGCCGTCAGCATTAAATCGACAATCGCCCGTATCTGCTCCTTGGTCAGGGAGTGGAACACAACCGTGCCGTCGACGCGGTTCAGAAACTCGGGACGGAAGGACTTCTTCAGCTCGTTAAGCAGGTTCTCCTTCATCCTGTCGTAGGACTGCTCCCGCGTCTTGGCCTCGTCGCTGCGCGAAGCGAAGCCGATAGTCGTGCCTTTCTTGATAAGCTCGGCGCCGATATTGCTGGTCATGATAATCACGCTGTTGCGGAAATCGACCCGTCTCCCTTTGGCATCGGTCAGGTGACCGTCATCAAATATCTGGAGGAGCAGGTTAAAGACGTCGGGGTGGGCCTTTTCAATCTCGTCCAGAAGTATGCAGCTGTATGACTTGCGTCTCACCGCTTCGGTAAGCTGTCCGCCTTCGTCATAGCCGACATACCCCGGCGGTGCCCCCACCAGACGGGATACGGCGAATTTCTCCATGAACTCGGACATGTCGAGCCGTATCAGCGTATCCTCGTTGCCGAACATGAACTCGGCCAGGGTCCTGGCCAGCTCGGTCTTGCCGACTCCCGTCGGCCCGAGAAAGATGAAATTGCCTATCGGGTGCCTGGGGTCTTTGAGACCGGCCCGGGCCCGTCGTATTGCCTTGGCGATGGTATTGATAGCCTCATCCTGGCCGATGATGCGCTTATGCATAACTTCTTCCATATTGAGCAGGCGACTCGTTTCGTCGTCGGCAATCTGTACCACCGGAACCCCGGTCCACATGCTGACCACCTCGGCGATGTCTTCCTTCTTGACCACCACATCCTCCTGCTCCTGCTCGCTGCGCCACTCCTCTTCCAGCTGCTTTATCTTCTCGCCGATTTGCACTTCCTGCTCGCGCAGCTGTGCCGCTAAATCGTACTCCTGCGTCGCCAGGGCGTCCTCTTTATCCTTGCGTATGTTATCGCCCTGTTCCTTGGCCTGCTTGAGGGTGACGGGCATGGTCCTGTGCCGGATACGCACCCTCGACGCAGCCTCGTCAACCAGGTCGATGGCCTTATCCGGCAGAAAGCGGTCGGGTATATAACGTGTGGCCAGGTTGGCCGCGGCGCCCAGCGCCTCATCACTTATCTTCAGGCGGTGATGCTCTTCGTAGCGTTCCTTAATGCCGCGCAATATCTCCAGCGTCTCGTCTGCCGAGGGCTCCTCTACCAGCACCGGCTGGAAGCGGCGTTCCAGGGCGGCGTCCCGCTCCACGTATTTGCGGAAGTCGTCAAGGGTTGTCGCGCCGATGCACTGCAACTCGCCGCGCCCCAGTGAGGGCTTAAGGATATTGGCGGCGTCAACGGCTCCCTCGGCGGCACCGGCGCCCACCATGGTATGAAACTCGTCGATAAATATCACGCAGTTGGCTGCGGTCTTTATCTCGTCGATAATCTTCTTCAGCCGCTCCTCGAACTCGCCCCGGTATTTTGTCCCGGCCACCAGCGACCCCATATCCAGCGCAATCAGGCGCTTGTCCTCCAAAGTCTCGGGCACGTCGCCGGAAACGATGCGGTGGGCCAGCCCTTCGACGATGGCCGTCTTGCCTACGCCCGGTTCACCGATGAGAGCGGGGTTGTTCTTGGTGCGCCGACTCAGTATCTGGATGAGCCGCTCGATTTCCTTGTGCCGTCCGATAACGGGGTCGAGCTTACCGGCGCGGGCGGCTGCGGTAAGGTCGATGCCCAGCTGGTCCAGCGCCGGTGTGCGACTGGTGCTGCGGGTGAGCCTGGCCTTGGGTGTTCCCTGAGTCAGAATATGCTGAGTTTCGGCGCGAGCCCGTTCGAGGGTGATACCGAAGCTGTCCAGCACGCTGGAGGCCACGCCTTCTCCCTCGCGCAGCAGGCCCAGCAGCAGGTGCTCGGTGCCGATGTAGTTATGGCCCATCTGGCGCGCCTCGTCTATGGCTAGCTCGATGACTTTCTTGGCTCTGGGAGTAAGGCCAGTCTCGCCGCTGCCCGGTTTCTCACCGCGCCCGATGATGAACTCAACCGCCGAGCGTACCTTGCCCAGGCCGATGCCCAGGTTGGTAAGAACCCTGGCGGCTACCCCCTCTTCCTCGCGTACCAGCCCCAGCAATATATGCTCGGTGCCGATGTAGCTATGGTTAAGGTTGCGTGCCTCTTCCTGAGCTATCGTGAGAACGCGGCGGGCTCTTTCTGAGAATTTCTCAAACCTGCTGGCCATATCCCCTTCCCAATACTACTTTATTTTGCAGAGAACCCCTCTATTTTTAATATTATAATAAAGCAAATTGTAAAGCAAGCAGGGATACTTGTATTGTTTTTACTTGATTGCCCCCCAATGTCATTGCGGGTGAAGCGGAGCAATCTCGTAGATAATTAATGGAGAGGTGCTATAAATTTAAGCCTCCTGGCAGTGGCATATTTTCCACAAAGGGTTACCCCCTCAGTATCGTCTGCGCTGGGGCGTTTCACTTCCGTGTTCGGGATGGGAACGGGTGGTGCCACCTCGCTCTAACCACCAAGAGGCAAATTTCAAGCCTGGTACTGTGCAATTGTTAATGACCTGTGCTATAGCTACATCATATTCTAGCACAATATCCGCCGTAAGAAAAGGGCCAAATCTTAAATTTTCATATAAAGTACGTAAAAATTTTATATATAAGATGGAGAAATCCAGTGGCCGGCGAGCGTAAAACACCCTTGACAACCTCGGAGACAAGTGCTAGGTTGTTGGAGGGTTTTCCAACGAGGCAGTGCGCTCCTGTACGTTTTTATACTGTATTATAGCATCTTCGTAAGTACCGGGCGGCAATAACGGCCTCGCTGAACCCGGCCAATCCAAATGTGAAGGCGATTTCTGGCTTTGACCGGAATGCAGATATTAGTCCTGCGAATAAAGTACGAGGTGGTAATATGAGCATAGAGCTGGTTCACATTGGGTTTGGCAATATATTGGCAATGAGCCGGGCTATCGCTATGGCCTCCCCGAATTCGGCCCCCACCAAACGCATCATCCACGATGGTAAAAATAACGGGAAAGTAATTGACATGACCAGCGGGAGGAGAACCAAGGCCGTTATCTTTACTGATAGCGGCCATATTGTACTCGCGGCTCTCGCTCCGGAGACCATTGCCAGCCGACTTCAGACAAGGCAGGCGGGCCCGCTGTTAAAACAAGAGCAGAGTGAAATCCTCGATGAGCCGTGAGAACCATCCCCCGCTTAGCCCGCCGGCAAAACCTTTACTCCTCGTCCTCTCCGGCCTTTCCGGGGTCGGCAAGGACGCTGTATTAAACGGACTCAGACGGTCCGGTAGCCCTCTCGAATTCATCGTAACCCTCACCACCAGGACCCGCCGCCCCAATGAGAATGACGGCGTACACTACCACTTCGTATCAGGTACTGAATTCCAAGAAATGATTGATGGCAATCAACTGCTGGAATGGGCCAGCGTCTACGGCAACCGGTACGGCGTACCCGCAGAGCCGGTCAGGCAGGCCCTGAAAAACGGGAAGGACGTCGTCATCAAGGTTGACGTTCAGGGGGCGGCCACCATCAAGAAGATTCTCCCGCAGGCCGTGCTTGTCTTCCTGGCGACGCCGTCGATGGAGGACCTCGCGCAGAGACTCAAGCAGCGCCGCACGGAAACGCCTTCCGACCTGGAACTGCGCCTGAAAACCGCCGGGGAAGAGATGGAGAAGCTGCCCCTGTTCGACTACCTGGTCTTTAACCGGCAGGGTGAACTCGACCGCGCCGTCGCCGATATTGAGGCCATCATCACCGCCGAAAAATGCCGCGTCACACCCAGGGAAATCTCCTTATAAATAGCTCCATCAGGTTTCGGTTGTCATTGCGAGGAGCGCAGCGACGAAGCAAGCTCTATTCAAGCGGGGCGTTTAAGAGGGGCGTCAGCCCCTCTTCCTATTTTTCCACCTCTCCAATCAAACCTATCAAAGGCCTTATTCAATCTTCCTGCTTGGAGAGGGGGAGTGGATGCAATTGATACTATAGGTTACCTTCGCTTAGTCTTAGTAAAGCCCCTTGCTAAGCTGCGAAAGGGGCATCATATTTAGAGTCTAATTAAGGTCAAGAATAATATCCAGAATTGACATTAGAAATCTTTCAAGCGAACTCCTGTATGACTTCTCATATGTTTCTTGCTGTCCCGATTTCTGGCCGGTTTAAATACTTTTTTAAACATGTTGAGGGCGACCAGGGCATAATCTTCTCCATGCTACATAATCTCATTCCACACCACATGACTCATTGAAATGCGGGTTAAAAGGTTTCTAAACCGTCAAATCGTGCTTCCTCTTGTTGTTGAGGTGAATTCGAGGCTTAAGCTGGCGAATTGCCTGCTCTTGCCACTTAATGGCACCATTGCTCGGGGGCAGGCATATGGCCCTAGCAGAGATGGTCAGCTTCGGGGTATTGGCCCAATCAGCTTCGAGATA
>Ga0315547_1001337_pt1 | contig 19831 bp, 16 predicted proteins | sample SalMarSW160240MG_2_FD_202542 | JGI IMG/M metagenome (GOLD analysis project Ga0315547, IMG submission 202542) | Salt marsh sediment microbial communities from the Plum Island Ecosystem LTER, Massachusetts, United States - Salt Marsh Sediment SW1601-240 ...
ATCAATACTTTCTTTCTATATAATCAAACAATTCATAACGCTCTCCTTTGGCATCAAACATGCTAATGTCAATAGGTCGCTTACCAAAGGTAATCTTATCAAATTCAGGCATAGAAACAAGGGTATGATAATTAAATTCATTCCTCCTCTCCGGATAATCTTCCCTAAAATGTGCCCCCCTTGACTCCTTTCTTGCTAACGCCCCCTGCGCAATAACTATGGAAACCGTTATTAGATTATTCAGTTCCCATATCTGCCAGAGATCCTGATTAGTCTGAAGGGATGTAAGGCCTATTTTTATTCGCATCGCCTTTTCCTTTAATTCCTTTAAGGTTTCAATTGCCTCTGTTAAAGGTTTTTCACTCCTGAATATACCCACCTTTTCCATCATAAGATTCCGCAATGTATCCCTAATCTGTCCAAATTGTTCTTTTCCCTGGGGATTAAGATATGTGGAGAATTGATTGAACACAATATTGCCAGCATCAGAAGAGATTTTTTCTGGACTTTTGGCATCTTTCAGATATTCAACAACCCTTTGCCCGGTAACCTTGCCCATTGTTATCAATTCTAAAAGGGAATTAGTGCCAAGCCTGTTCAGACCATGCAAAGAGGCAGCAGCAGCCTCTCCACAGGCAAAAAGTCCTGGGAAAATTGTTTGATTATCACTTTGAACCTCGCCAAATTCGTTAGTGGGTATCCCACCCATCTGGTAGTGAGCGGTGGGTGTAACAGGGCAAAGATCCTTTTCTGGATCAACACCAGCAAATCGTCTGAAAAAAGACTCTATCTCCTGGATCTTTTTCTCATGAACCTCTTTAGGCAGATGCCTCAGGTCTAGCCATACATGGTGAGCATTATGAGCCTCATTAAAAATGCCCCTTCCCTCTCGGATCTCAGTAATAATTGACCGGGATATAAGATCTCGAGGCGCAAGGTCTTTAGCACTAGGCGCATAGCGCTCCATAAATGGCTCTTCATCCTTATTTCTAAGTATCGCGCCCTCTCCCCTCAGTGCCTCGCTGGCTAATATGCCAGGTCCAATAATACCTGTTGGATGAAACTGAACTGCCTCAAGATCCATAACCGGAAGGCCTGCGTTAAGGGCCAGGACAAGACCGTCCCCGGTGTTTCCTCTACAGTTAGTGCTTACCTGATACATCCTTGTTTTCCCACCTGTTGCCACAATAGTTGCCTTTGCGAGAATAGCAAGGAATTTGCCCTCAGGATATCTGAAGATAATGGCTCCAATACACCTATCGCCTTCAAAAAGCAGTTCTGTTGCAATGCACTGGCCAATGAAATCGACACCATATTTAAGGGATTCATCCCAGACAGTATCCATAATGCCCTTACCGGTTCTGGTTGCCTCATAGCATGCCCTAAATGACTTTTTTTCTCCAAAGTTTAACATATGTCCGCCAAAGGGTCTTTTCGCAATTCTGCCTTCTTCTGTCCGGCTAAAATGCATGCCATGTGTCTCAAGCCATACTACCTGTTCCCAGCCCATATTGCAGACCTTTTTGATCACGTTCTGGTCGGCAGAACAATCTGAGCCCTTCCATGTATCAAACATGTGAAATATCGGTCTGTCCTCTGAATCTTTTGGATCGACTGCGGCCATGCCTCCCTGGGCTGTGGTTGTATGAGACTTTTGCGGGCTGACTACCTTTGTAAGTGCTATTATTTTTGTCCCTGGTCTCTGCTCACCAATTTGAGCAGCAGCTCTCAGGCCTGCCCCACCAGCGCCAATAACCAGGACATCGCACTTGAGGGTAGAATCTATAGTCAATTTTTCTCCCATTACTTTCTCCTCTATAAAGCGACAACAATTCTGATGCCAAAAAAGGCAGATATAGCCATAACAATAATAATAAGGAATGTTAGAGATTTAAGTAAGGGTCCTGGCTTTATATAATCGGCAACGATACTGAATATACCATAGCCTGCATGAAACAGCAGGAAAACGATAAAAACAAAGTCAATCCCTTTTATAAAGGGATTTTGCATTCTTATTAAGATGGTTTTACTCTCATGGCCTGTTAGATAGGTCATATGCATGAATAGCATGTGCCCTATTAGCATGGGAAACATGAATGCGCCGGTAATCCGCTGTAGCTTCCAAAGGATGGAATTACCGGTCAACCAGACTTTAAAAAGGACAATAAAAAATGTAATTAAGCTAATAGCAATAGTGATAGACCAGAATAGGGTAGCTGATATTTGCTGAGCCTCCCCTATAAAGAAAAACCCCACGATAAAAATATAGATAAGGCCTAGAAAAATCATGAAACGTATCATTATCTCTTCTGCTCTTACATGAAAGAGCTCATAGAGGATCAATCTTCCGCCATTCAAAGAATGAAATATAAGAGGAATAGCAACACACCATTCCAGAAAGGAGAAGACAAAATTGTGTAAAAATTTCATATCTGCATCAAAACCTGCGGGGCTAAACAATAAGGATAGTGTATAAATATGAGCAAACATATAACCAGCAAGTGTTAGTCCGGCCAACCTATGTCCCCAGGTTATTAAAAAAGACCATCCTCGAGAGTTTGCGTAGTAAGACAGGATGGGGAGTTTGTCCATGAGGGATATAATATAGGATTCTACCTTAGTTATTTGTAACGCCTTTTCCATTTAAAAACCTCATCTTATAAACTCATATATGGCACCACATTGCTATAAATTTTAGCGAAATGATATTAGCTATGGCATTGTTTATTGTCAAGGATAAAACCTTGAAAAACCTTGAAACAAAATATATGATTTGAACAATCGCTATGAAGAAGAATTTATAGGTAGGCCGATATATTTTAGCTTTTATAGAACTCCCCCCTCATTGGTTTACCAGCATCAGTTTTCAGGGCGATTGTCAATAGATTGAGGGCTTGTCCGCCGTCATTATGGCGGGCTTGTCCGCCATCTTTATGGCGAAGTGTCGGACTGGCTTGAATTCTTTGGGGAGGAGGTGATTGTGGCAGGAATAACAATTTGAGCCGCAAATTTAGACCAACGTCCACTTTTAACTTTTTTTAGAACCTACTATCCCTTTTATTTTTAAAATTTTAAGCAATTTCCATACACGCTCAATATGGTTCAATTCCGGGCTATATGGAGGCAAGAAGCCCAGGCTAAAATTCTCTGAGTGTTTCTCAAGCCAACTGTAAAGAGCTTTAGCATGATGAAACCTGGCATTATCAAGGACAACAACCATGGTTTTTCCAAATTCCCGGTGTTTAACTAATTCTGAAAAAAACGCCTCAATTGTTTGCGCGTTAAATTTATCTTCTTCACACGCGACTAACATTCCATCGTCTGCCTTCACCGCGCCAATAATGCCAACCTTTTTTCGCGTAGGCGCATGCCGTACAATTGGGTCTTTTTCATCTTTTGGGAACCCCGCTGCTAAACGCGAACCATGCTGCTGGAAATGGCATTCATCCATAAACCACACATCTATTTCATCATTTGTTGCCAGTTCCTTCAGTTTTTTTATATGCCTCTTGGGCTTCTTTATCTGCTTTGGAAATCACAGGTCGAGGCTTTCGACGACGAAAGCCCAATTCGTGAAAGAGGGTCTGGCACCGACGCACTTTCAACTCAACATTAAATTTTTGTTTCAGGTGATAACTCAGCAGTTTGCCATCCCACAGGTTCTGCGAATACTCAAATTCACGAGGAGGACGTCGCAGATCCTGTGCAAGAATCTCCTTATATTCCTCGGAAAGGCGAGCTCGTCTTCCAGGTCGCACAGCATCATGCAAACCCTCCACTCCATCTTCGTTAAAACGTTTTGCCCAATACTGGACCGTTCTCAGGCCATCGCTGAAAAGCGCAGCAACATCCGCGCATGTTTTACCTTCACAGATCAACAAAACACAATGAAGACGATGTTGAAATCGAGCTTCATCAGTTCGTTGAATTTCGGCCTGAATAATTGCTTTAGCTTCGCCGGCGTTATGAATTGTAATTCGTTTCATGGTAGGCCCTCCTTTCTGGGCCTACTATGAAGTATTCTTATATTGATCGCAAGTTGAAAATGCGTTATGTATAGTTAGAATTAAATTAAAAACCAGCTATTCACTTTTAATTCTTAAATCCATAAAGAACTATGCATTTTTAATTCTTAACTGACAGTTAGGTTCTTTTCTCTTGACAAAGAAGGGGACATTGGATAAAAGATCAGCAATTAATTATTGATAAAAAGAGAACAGAAAAGGATCGTATGGAGGCTGACGCGAAAAAGCCTGGCGGGCTTACAATAAATGGATGGATATTCTTCTTAGTAGGTTTAATTGCAGCCCTCATTGTTGGATGGATTGTATTCCCTCTTGTTCTTTATTCTGAAAAGAGTCAGCCATTGAGCTTTTCTCATGCCAGCCATGGCCCAGAATCGGATGCTGGAATGGAGTGTGAAGAATGCCATTTCTTTTATGAAGATGGAACCTTTTCTGGAATCCCTAAAATTAAAAAGTGTATGGAATGTCATGAAGATCCGGAGTCCCCACTCGGTGAAAGCCCAGAAGAGAAAAAGCTTTTTACTGATTATGTTGGTCCAGAAAAGGAAATACCCTGGCTCGTCTACTCACGTCAGCCAGATTGCGTATATTTCCCCCACATTGCACATGTAAAGATGGCCAATATTAAATGTCAGGCCTGCCATGGAGATTTTGCTAAAAGAAAAACTCCACCTCCATATAAGGTTAATAGACTAACTGGTTATAGCATTGATATCTGGGGAAGAAACATAGCTGGATACAAGAAAAACACATGGGATAGGATGAAGATGGATGATTGTGCTGACTGCCATACACAAAAAGGAAAGGAGAGCCTCAACGCCTGTTTTGTATGTCATAAATAAGGAGTGACTATTCAGCCGCAGACCCGCCTGCCAGACGGCGGGCAGGTTTCCGCAGATGAACACAGATGGTTTTAAATATAAAGATAATAAAAGAAAGAATATCAGCGGTAAGTAGTTATAATAAAGGCAGAGAAAATGGAATTTAGCCGAAGGAATTTTATTAAGTTTGTCGCAGGAGGATTAGGGGGAACTCTATTATCCCCGCTCCCATGGAAATTTATAGATGATATTGCAATATGGACTCAGAACTGGGCATGGGTGCCAGTGCCGGCTAAAGGAGAATTTTCGTACGTAAACACTGTCTGCACGCTCTGTCCTGGTGCATGTGGCATTCAGGTCAGAAAGGTTGGCAGCAGGGCAGTGAAAATAGAAGGGAGGAGTGATTACCCAGTCAATCACGGGGCAATATGTCCCCTTGGCATGGCAGGTCTTCAGGTTCTATATAATGAAGGAATCCGGTGGAAGGCACCAATGAAAAGGGTGGGGCCACGGGGGTCACAGGAATGGAAAGAGATCTCCTGGGATGAGGCTATAGATACATTGGCTACCAGGATAAAAGGATTGAGGGATAAGGGCAATCCGGAAAAGGTGGCTGCTGTTGATGGAAATCAGTCTCGGTCTACAATGGCCCTCCTCATTAAAAGACTGCTCAATTCTATTGGAAGCCCAAACTATCTGCGTATGCCACGAGAAGAAGATACCCATACTATGGTTAATTTCATTATGCAGGGAGTTGATGGTCCTCTAACATTTGATCTGGAAAATGCTGATTTTATTTTGAGCTTTGGCTGTGGCCTTTTAGATGGATGGGGCTCTCCTGGGAGAATGCTGAATGTCTGGAGGCACTGGATAGATAATGAGCAAAAACATACAGCATATGTAGTACAGGTTGAGCCACGTGCCTCGAATACCGCATCAAAGGCTGACACTTGGCTTGCCCCATTTCCAGGAACAGAGGCAGCCCTGGCCCTTGGAATGGCTCATGTTATTATCAAGGAAAAACTATATAGCAAAGAATTCATCAAAAACCATAGCTTTGGTTTTTATGATTGGTTTGATGAAAAGGGAGTGGAACATAAAGGATTTTCAGGCATTGTCCTGGGGAAGTACTCTCCTGAGAATGTAGAAAATATCACAGGAATAAAAAGGAGGGTCATTATTGAGGTAGCCAGAAAGTTTGCATCGGCTAATGCCCCTATTGCCCTTGCTGGAAGAGGGAAAGGCACATTCCCTGGCAGTTTGTATGAGTTTATGGCTGTACATGCACTTAATGCATTGAAAGGAAGAGTAAATAACAAAGGGGGGACTCTCATAACAGATGATGTTCCTTTGGCGCCTTGGGCAGATGTAGAATACGATTCAGTGGCGAACAATGGCCTTACAAAAGAAAGGCTAGATCGTGCTGGAACTTTACAATACCCTTTTACCAGGAGCCTTATACATAAGTTTACAGAGGTGATAAATGGGAGCCATAGTTCCCCTGTTGATACACTTCTATTGTGCTCTGCAAATCCTGTGTATACTATGCCAGACAACCAGACTTTTATCGAGGCACTGGCAAAAATACCCTTTATTGTGAGTTTTTCTCCATTTATGGATGAGTCCTCTATGATGGCTGATCTGATTCTCCCTGATCATAGTCACCTTGAAAAGATGGTTGATATTGTAAGGCCAACTGGGGTTCAATATCCTCTTTATGCCCTTTCTCAGCCAGTGGTAAAACCATTGTATCGCACGAGACACAGCGGGGATGTCATCATATCCCTGGCAAAGAGAATAGGCGGATCTATTGCTAGCTCCTTTCAGTGGGCTAATTTTGAAGAGGCCATAAAGGAGAGGGTCAGCGGGCTCTATAATGCGGGGAAAAATAAGGTTTCGTGGGAGGATGTTAAGAAAAATGGATACTGGCAGATTTCAACGCATTCCTTTGGCGGATGGAAAGATAGCTTTAAGACGCCAAGTAAAAAATTTGAATTTTTCTCCACTGAGATAGAGCTGGCCCTTAAAGCCTATTCAAGGGGTAAATCGTTTGATGATGCGTTATTAGATTTGGGCATAAGCGCTAAGGGAGATGAGGTATATATGCCTCACTATGAAGAGATAAAATCCGGTGGAGATAAAAATGAATATCCCTTGCTTCTTTTACCCATTGAATTTATAAACCTGGCAACCGGATGGATAGGAAATCCACCATTCCTTAATAAAACACTCTTTGATTATCAGCTTACAAAAGATGATCTCTTTGTGGAGGTTAATCCAAAAACGGCATCTCAATATCGTTTAGCAGAGGGCTCGAAGGCGATATTACAATCTCCCAAGGGTGAGTTATCGGTGAGGATTCATCACTTTGATGGGGCTATGCCTGGTGTTATCTTTATCCCTTTTGGTCTTGGACATACTGCATATGATAGGTATCTTAAGGGAAAGGGCGTGAACCCTAATGAGATAATTGATCCAATAGAGGATCCTTTAAGCGGACAACCTGTATGGTGGAATACCAGAGTTAAGCTAATCAAGATATAAAGCTCCTTAACTATTCCGTCACGAATGTACACAAATGGACACAAATTAACCTCTAAAAAATAATTGTTCGTGATAATTCGTGATAACCTGCCCGCCAGACGGCAGGCGGGTTTGTGGCTGAATGGTAACAAAATTCCTTAAGCAAAGAAGAGGCTATGAAAAAGGAAGAGGCTAACAAAGGCAATAGATACGGGATGGTTATTGATTTAGATAAATGCACTGGCTGTGGTCTATGCACTGTCGCCTGCGCCTCTGAAAATAATATCTCTGTATTGTATGATGAATCGGATAAGACAAGGAACATAGCCTGGCTTCAGATTTATACGATAACGAATGGGAAAGAGTTTCCGGACACAGAGGTTGTATATATTCCCAGACCTTGTATGCAGTGTGATAATCCACCATGTGTGTCTGTCTGCCCGCCAACAGCAACCAGAAAAGATCCAAATACCGGGATAATTAGCCAGATCTATTCAAGGTGTGTAGGTTGTAGGTACTGTATGGCTGCATGTCCCTATCATGCAAGGTCCTTTAACTGGTTTGACCCCTCTTTCCCTGAAGGCATGGATAGATATCTCTCTCCAGAGGTTTCCCCAAGGATGAGAGGAGTAGTAGAGAAATGCACGTTCTGCCATCATAGGCTTATGAGGGCCAAGTCTAAGGCATATGCAGAGGGGAGAAGAAGAGATCTGAAAGAGGATGAATATATTCCTGCCTGTGCAGAGGCCTGCCCTACACAGGCCATAACCTTCGGTGACCTCAATAACCCTGAGCATCAGGTTTCTCAGCTTATAAAGAGCCCGCATGCCTTTAGATTGTTGGAGAGGCTTGGCACCGAACCCAAGGTATATTATCTAAGCACTAAAAACTGGGTTAGGCGCATGGCAGATAATTATTTGACCGGGGAATTTAAATAATGTCAGTTGTATGTAATAAAATCAGGAAAACAAAGGGCTAATTATGGATTTGGCTTTAATCCCCAATGGTGTTCAAAGATGTTCCTTAAAGAGATTTGTGCCATGGATGGTGCTATGGATTGCCCTTATTACCTGGGGCCTGGTGTCAGCCTTTTTATGTTTTTTTAAAGGACTGAACCAGACAAACATGAATCACTACTTTGCATTTGGTTTGTGGATTGTATTTGATCTCTCCGTGATTGCCCTTGGCGCAGGTGCATTCTTTACAGGATTTTTAACCCACATCATTGGCGAAGTTTTTATTTATCCCTTTCGTGAAAACCTGAAGGCTGTTGTTCACGCAACTGTTGTTATTGGTTTCATCTGTTACTCGTCTGCCATTGCCATGCTTGGGGTAGATATTGGACAACCACTACGAGGGTGGTTTATTTTCTGGCATGCAAATGTCCATTCAATGTTGACAGAGGTCTCTTTTTGTATCACCGCATATCTCGGTGTGCTGACCATTGAATATCTTCCTTTGGTATTGTCCAATAGAAAATTAAAGGAGATACCAGAGATTGATATCTTTGGTAATAACCTCCATCATATAATAGCCCTGTTTGCTGCTGTAGGCACGTTTCTTTCTTTTTTTCATCAAGGCTCATTGGGCGGGATGTTTGGTGTGCTGTTTGGTCGCCCTTTTGCCTTCAGAGAAGGCTTCCTTATATGGCCGTGGACCTTCTTTTTATTTATCCATTCTTCTATTGCCGCAGGCCCGTCTTTTACCTTGCTGTGTGTATGGATAGCCCAGAAAGTTACCGGAAAAGAATTGATAAATAGGGATGTGTTTAACTTGTTAGCTAAGATTTCAGGCTGGCTCCTTGCCACCTATATCGTTCTCAAGATCGTGGACACGATCGCCTGGGCCTATGGGGTTGTCCCCAGGGCTGGGATGTCATTTATGGATTTTTATCAAGGATCCTATGGAATCTGGCTTATTATAGCCGAGATTGGGATTTTTGGCATTATTCCGGCGATTATTCTGATAACTCCAAGATTCAGAGAGACAGACCATCTACTTATTATAGGCGCCTTGATGAATGTTATTGGTATTGTGCTTAACAGGTTTGTGTTTAGTATCCAGACCCTTGCCATACCAGTTATGCCATTTGACAAGTTTATGAGTTACTTTCCAAGCTGGCAGGAGTGGGGAATTGCAATAGGAGCCATTGGCTATGGAATACTTTTGTTTTCGTTATCATACAGATATTTACCCCTGTTTCCGCAAGAGGCAGAAATGAGCCCGGTTCAGGTTCTTGGTAAAGTGGTAACGGATTCCGGGGTTATCAAAAGGAGCTGATATGTTCCCTTTTTGTTTTGAGTGGGCGTGGGATATTGGGCATATTATATTTATGGGGCTTCTGTATATGGTCCTTGGCGCCATCTCTTTAGGCCTGCTTTATGCCTTTGTAATGACATGGTTGAAGGTTACGGGACGGGATAAGCTATTTCACCGTTTATGGATCCGATTTCCGATTACCCTCTGGTAAACGCTATATGTGCCTCATTTTTATTATCTCAATAGTCACAGAACCACACCTACCTTTTTTATTCTAACGGAAAAACCTTGCTCTCTGAGGAAGGTCAGAGTTCTTTGGCTATGCCCGGAAGTAATTGATATAAAAAGGGCAGTGTGTAGACATTATAAAATCGGGGAGGCAGAGCTACAAAAATCCAGGAGGGGCATGGAAAATGAGGCTCGTGATCTTGCCATCTATCTTTTAAGATATATTCTAGTGAGCGTTTAGAAAAGATAGGTAAGGAATTTAATTTAAATAATTACAGTTCAGTGAGCAATGCAATCAGTAGGGTAAAAAGAAGGTTGAGAAGCAATAAGTTCAAAAAGCGTTATGGGCAAATATTTGATTCACTATGAAGAAAAGTTCAATCAAAGATTTGACCCCTTTACCTTATAGTATAGTCTCCCATTTGCTTAACAATCGCACAACGGACTACCTGCTCCGCACTCATTCCCTCGGCGCCGGTTCCAAAGTTCTCCACATTCTGTGTGAGGTCTTGCCAAGCCAACTCATTTATGATAGGTATATCATCAAGGATTCGGCTGATGAGTTCCAATTCCATCGCATGTGGATGGTCAACTGTCGTAGGAGTAATGGGCATCTGTTTTTGATTCTTTTTGCGCATTTTTTAGTGGCTCCTTTCTTCGTTTTATTTGTAATATCAATTGATTACACTTCTTTTATTACTATTTAGCGAAGAATTTGTCCACTTTAAAATGCGCTTTTTATCATTTATTTCAAATGGTTAACGTTTATGGATGGGCACTAGTTAACCTCCTTCCATGATGATAGCCCACTCTTTGTCTGACTGGGATTAGTTTGCTGAATTGCTATTATAGCTCCGTTACTGGTTTGGACAATGGCCTTGGAGCCCTCCTCCCTTCCTACATGGATATTTGGTGTAATGGAGAGTCCTTTCCCTAAGCTCACTTTTTTTAACACCTTTTCTTGCTCTCCTTCAGTGACTGTCCCTACTACAGACGTATAGTAGCTTGTGCCAGTCAAGTAATAGAGGGCATAAAGAGAAGTCGTTCCCTCAAATAGGCAAGGATCGAGAGAGGGTACGTAGGTGGTAAAAGCAAGTATATCGCCCAGCAATGTAGACTGACCCAGATTTCTTTCTTTGGATTCTGAAAAGTTCAGATACCATCCGCTTGAATTATCTAGAGCACCCATTAGGTCGTTCCAGGTTGCTACTCCAGTAACCCCTGTAACTGTATAATCTGTAAATACCTCGGCATTACTGACATCTAACAGTCCAGAAATAGTCACGGTTCCCCAGATCAGGTCGCCAGAAGATGAATCAGCAGGTTCCATAATTCCATAGTAGGCCTGTTGATCGTTATTATCTGCATCAACTCGATTAAAAAACCTTCCAGTACCAAAGTATATCCATTTAGTCCCCAGGGAATCCATGCCTACAGATGGAGCAGCCGTTATTGGCTGACCACTTTCAACCCCTGTCAGGTCTAATAGGGTGCTATCTCCTGTCCAGTTTGTAGTTGATACATCATTATCAATCACTACCCGCCGCATTTTCCCTCCCCAGCCATTGGTTGCATCCCCCGAAACTGTCCCGAAATAAACTGCGTTGGCACTATAATCGAGATCATAATCGACTGAACTTGGATCAGAAATGAAGGCGTTGCTATCTAACTCCTGAAAGACGTTCTCGCCTGAAGTAAGGTTGCCACTGCTATCAAGGGTCCATATCTGCTTTTGCGTGGCCAGTTTACAGAGGTCAATTATGTATAGTCTGGCAGCTTGGTCACTGGTCGCAGTGGCCAAAGCCGTACTATCAGCGGTTCCGTCTGATGCGGCTGGACCGGAACCTAAAACAAGGTACCAGTTATTTTCATTAATCACCCCTGAAACCAGATCCTTGTCCTTCATAGGGATAACGGCCGGATAGCAGGTTGTAAACCCTAAACGGTCAAAGCTGATTTCCGCCAATAAGGTTGGAGGCGATTCCGGATTGGTAATATCGAAGATAAAAAAAGCGGAGCTCATAGTCCTGTCAGTGCCTGAGATATAACTGAGGCCGTCTGACTTATTCATATCTGCCCCAATTTCACCGCCCCCAAATCTCATGCCAGCCACCAGGACGGTACCCCAGCCACCCGGATGATCGCTATCTAAAGGCGTTGTTCCATCAGATTGGAAAAATATCTTGGCATCAAAGATCTTAGGTTTTAGATCGCAGTAATAGACATGGGCGTACGAGGGCTCAGTTAGCCAGTAGAGGTGAGGGAGAAGGTTATATGGCGCATATGCCCACAGCTCAGCGCCCAATTCAAATTCTGTCTCCCCATTTATCTCTTTTACAAAACTAAGATTAACACTATCATAAAACCCGGCATTAAAGGCATGAAACATCCCGTCATTTGCGCCCACATAGACGACTCCTCTTCTGTTTTTATATAGATTAGAAAATGCCGCATATGATAAATCTTTATATAATAGATGATAACCTTCTGATGGTTTTCCAACAAAGGTTGGAGTGGAATAAATAATGTCTCCCAGTCTCCATGTCTCTACCGTGCCATCTTCGTCATAATCAACTTTTCTCTCCCTGAAGGCCGGTATGGTATAAGATGGGGTGGTGCTTGATGTAAACAGGACTTGATCCTGCCCTCTTGTATAGTTAATTACCCTCTGGGTCTGGTTCTGGAGAAAATCATCAAATGCGCTGGGTTCTGAGGCCCTGATCGTCTCGATATAGTCTGGCGCGCTTGCCTCAAAGGGAGGATAAACCGGGATGTAAGGGAAAATCTTTGTCGTGTCTGTGAGGTCAGCCACAGAGGGGAGGGTTGAACATGCAAAGTCTACCTGTTCCCCGCTATCTACCACCATATCCCGGTCTATGTCAACAAAGGTAAAGATATGCCTCTTATCATCGGTAGATGCGTATGTCCTCTGGCTTACTACATTAGAATCAGATATCTCGTTTAACCACTCACTTGAGGACCATAGATAGTCAATATCCATTATAGCTCCAATCTCATCAGGGATCTCTTCATCAGCATCAATCTTGCAATTACCATTGTCATCACCATATTTATATACCGTGGTCCCATCAAATACGATTATTTTGTCATCTGTCAGGTTAAGCTGTTTATTTCCGTTGGTATCTTCCCTCATATTGCCATATGCATCTACCAGAAGGGCATGAACCTCGCCACACCAGGTAGCGGTATTTCCCAACGGACCGTTATATTCCGGTAAGAATGTAGATTGGTATATGGCGCCCTCCCCTGATCTTGAGTTAGAGATAACCGAGGCCGCTGTGCCTGATGAGGTCCTCCTCAGTATGTCGGCAAAGGATTTATTGAGCTGTTCCTCAAGCTTCAGGGGATTGGTTACATAAAAATAGGTATCAGGCACGCCATCACTATCCTTATCCCATTCACTATCGAGGTCAGGCTTATTATTGCCGGCGCCCTCCGGCTCTTCAAATCCTCCCCATTTGGCGGCATACCAGAGAGGATTTTTTAGCAAGGTTGCCGCAGGGGAGGAACCTGCGGTAAAGGTCCTTGTAGAGGTTAGAGGGAGTGCGGCGCTATCTGCCCATGTTCCGCCAGGCCCTTCGCCAGTGGGGGTATCAAGGAAGTAGTCAGGATCGTCTCCTGCAGAGGTATCATAGTCCCTTACCTCGAGATATGTACCATCTGCGGTTGTGCCTGAGATAATGAATCCTATATGCTGGATAATACATCCTGCTGCATAGGTAGAGTTGAGGGTTATATCAACCGTATTTCCATTCACCTGGTATTCATACTCTACAATGGCATCCATATCATGGTCGGCGGCCTGCTCCACATCTTCATAGTTGATTCGAAACTTTCCATAGGTTGGGGTTATGGTTTCCACAAAGAAATCCACGATAGTGTTAGTGGGCTGAAAACTCCCTTGGGTTGGAACGATATCGCCAGCCAAACAGCCGCCTACCTCCGAGACCGATTTGGCAAAAGGGACCAGTGTTACAGTGGTATCTCCCACGGGTATATCGATCCTTGGAAGCGGAGAGGCAAGGCCCACTGCATATGTATTCACATTCTGGCTGCCCTGTGCCCCGCTTACATCTTCCTTTCGCCCAAAGTAGGAAACACTTGCAGAATAGTAGCTCCCCTGTTTGGTTGGTTCCTCCGGGCAGAGCCCGCAAATATCGCCAAAACCGGTTACATCTTTGGGAGCACATGAACCGTCATAGGTAGCTCCCTTTTGTCCGATATAGTGTAATCCGGAATCGCCCTCTTCTGTGTAGATCGTATCTGCAAGGGCATCTACATTTAAACCGGTCACATCACCGGTAAAAGAGCCAAAATAGCTCCCTGGCAACTGGTCTGAATCGTATGTAGGATTAATATCGCTTATAACAAGCATAAAGGGCTTGGCGCAATAGTCAAAATCTGTAGATGAATCATAGGGGTCAACCCAGGAGGCATTTGGCAGACCCAGGGCATCATCCTTTGCCATTGTTGAAGCATGAAAGGCGCTGGTAGGTGTTGCCTTGCCGGCAAAATATCTAATTCCCTCATACATCATCTCTGCAACCGGGTTACCCCAATCCGGGAATTCCCCTTCGTTCATGGCACGGTCTGCTAACCAGGCGCCTGACCAACCGGGATCGTACGAAAAATCACTATATCGAAACTCAGATATCCTAAATTTATCAATAGTTTTGATAATACCGTTAGTAGCGCTGAATTGGCCTGTATCTGAGTTAATTTCATCCTTGATTGAGCCAATATTTTTCCTTAAAACCCCTCCCGAGGTGTTTTTCGAGTAGGAGCCGCTTATAAGGCCAAAATACATCCTCTCGGACTCGCCGTGTCTTTGAAGAATTCCTATCGGTTTGTACGTCCCTGATGGGCAGACCTTGCAGTTGGCTTCAGGCATGGATGGGTCACAGACAACAACCCGGACTACATAATCGGTAATGGTTGAACCTGATGTTTCAAGGGTATATACTGTTCGTGTAATATCCAGACCGGAGTACCTTGTATTAAGTGTGTGCCGGCTGGGGACTATCTGCCAGGTTCCGCCGCTATCCGGACCTTTCCACTTTAGATAGTAATTATCATCACCCGTTGCCTCCTCGTGGCGAAATTCGATTGTATGATCTCCAACACTCAAATTTATGGTTCCCGTATAGGTTGTGCAGTCACATTTTCCGTGACCACCGTACCAGCCCGCCACAACTGTGCCGTCTATCATGACCTCCACGGCATCGTCACCATCAACGGCAAACTCGTAATCTCCCGCGTAGGAAACATTGATTGTGCCGTCAAATATGGTGAGATAATTTTCATCTATCCCGAAAGGGTTTCCTGATCCGTCAATTCTCCCGTTGGCAGGGACAGCGGAGCCTTGAAGGTTGGCCGGGACAGTATAGGTCAAAACCAGATCATCATATTCATCATGATTCGATGGATGGCCTGGATGTCCTCCAGCAACTGTTTCCAGGGAGTTGTCGCAGACCGGGTGCTCTTTGGCTACCCATTCCCATATTCTGTGTTCGTTATTGGGGAGGACCCTTAATATGGGGTTACCACCGCTTGACAGGGTGGTGGAAGCAAAAAGGTGTCGAGTGCCTGTTGTCGGAAGATCAAGGGGGCTATATTCTGTGATGTCATATCCATCATGTGCGATACATTCATATTCCTTGCCCCAGGAGTGGGCATCCTGTGGTATAAAGACCCTTTCCAGGACAACCGATGAGCTTCCTGTAGTTGTGCTGTCTGTTGACCTGTGTCCCCCGTATAATACCTTTCTAAGGCAGTCCATCCTGGACATGGTTAGATAATTCAAGAAATCACCACTCCATTCATCGGCCCCTGAGCATTTTTTGTTCGATGTAGTTGATGTTGGCTCAAACCGGCTATTGGCGCTGCTGTATGTATAACACTTGTAACAGTCAAAATAGCCATAGTAGTCGATATCAGGATTATATCCCACATCTAAGTCCCCGTCTCCGTTCAGGTCTGATGCATCGTTATAGGCCTCATAGTATAACTTGTGGTTCCTGCCCATTACCAGCATCACTAAAGGTGGGACCCCGGCTGTCAGAAACGGAGGAACCGCCTGATAATCACCGGCGGTAGCGGCTGATGACACAGTGACTTTGCCAGATGGACCTGATAGACAAAGAAGAAATGCTATAATAAATATCATGAGACTTTTTTTCATAATACCGGTACTCCTATTTAATGATCCGACATTTTGCGGTTGAATGACGATAATTTACTATTTTTAAGACTAATCTTCATTTTTTGTGTTCCCTTCCATGATGTTTTCTTTCCCACATAAAAAGAACACGATCAATTAGTTACAGCCCTTTCTCAATACCTCTCTATTCAACTGCCTAATCCGAGTTGATAATAATTTCATAGATTCTATGTCCCTGGACCCTGATCAATATGTTTTGGCCTTTTTCAATGCCATCGATCATTTGCTTATCAGAACGAGACAGGATTCTGCGAGGCGCTGTAATTTTAAAAATCTCTGGCATAAAGGTATATCTAACCTTGTTCACCTCGATATATTGATACTTTCCGGTCCACGGCTTCTTTGTAACCATACCGCTTACCCAGACCATATGGGCAAATAAAGGACTTGAGAGAAATAAGATTAGAACCATTATAATAGTGGCGAAAAATGCGCCTTTTAATATATCTTTCATTATCCCTCCTGCAATAAAGATCAGCCTGTTAATACATACATGTTCCTTCCTGTCCAATCAAATGTCTCCACTGTATATTTACTATTGACTCGCTTTTGGCCTGCCCTTTGTGCTGGGAGTAAATATCGTAGATTATGTAGCCGCCGGCTCCGCCGGCTCCTTTCCCTTTTCCCTCATATCCTGCGGCCATTTGGATTGCGCTGCCTGTTGATAATTGCGTATTACCGAAAATGGTTAGATTCGTATGTGGAACAGCATCGCTAATGGGTATATGTATATCTCGCTCAGTGTCGGATGGGAATGGATTTGTAGGCGGATTTTCATCTTGCCAAAAATCATCGTTAGTAACTTCTGCATTTCCTATAGTTTTTGGCTCAATTGAAAACCCTAATGGGCAGCTAACGTTCTGCTCTAACAGTTCAATTCCTGCTTGGGTTCCGCCATCGGCGGCATAGAAGGAAATTTTATGGAATTTTTCATTACCAGCAATCTGGATATCTATAGTGCTGGTGGTAGAAGCAGAGATTCCAATGATAGTAAGAAGGACTAATATCATTAGGGCAACAACAAGGACAGAGCCCTGTTCATTTTTAAGAGTTGAAAATGTTTGGCCCATTATATCTCCTCAGATTGTATGTGCCTTGATATAGTCAAGGGAAACACTCTTTGTCGCTTTATCAACCCAGGTAACAATTACCCTGATTGTCTTAGTGTTGTTTACCGGCCAATCTGGAGCTACATTCCAGTATAAATTATAAAGACCATGTGTCTCCGGGGGGTAATCTGCAGAAGTGGCAATATGATCCAGACCATAATTTGGGGGAATAGTGCCATCACCATCAGTATCCTGCAAATCCGCATCATCATAAGGCAAGGACATCAGGTACTCGATCTTATCCTGCGCCCAGGTGGTAGCCTCTGTTAGATTACTGGAAAGGTAGTTGCCTCTGATAGCAGAGATCTGCATGGAAGCCATTGCTAAGATACCTACGGTTAAAAGGGAGATGGCTATAAGAACTTCTATCAGGGTAAAACCTTTCTCTTTTTTGTTTTTCAGATTTAGGCTCATTTGTTCTCTCCTAAAGGCCAAGATTTCGACTTTTTATCTCCACTGTTAAAAGCTTGCGGCGAAAGTTGTCAATTACAGACCCATATTTCTGCATTTTATGTTTGTTGTCAGGAGTCGACGTCTAAAGCCGTCGTTAGGTATTATTCTTTGATTTGCTATGACATAAGTTCCTGCATCCCTAAAACCCTTATCTTCTATATCGGTTCGAGCAAGTAGCCATATCCTGATTGACCGTATTGCACTAATATTCACATTACTTGCTAAGGCTGTCCCTGCTGCATTATCAGTGATGTCAATGATTCCGTCATCATTGGTGTCGAGATTAACATCAAGATCGTTGTCGTTATCGCTATCAATAGCCCATATGGTATTGCCAAGCGTTGTGGTATCCAATTGTCTATCACCATTATTGTCAAAAGCATAGGCAAAGCCAAGGGCTTCAATGTTTTCAGCAAGTAGTTGTCGGCCTCCACCTCCATCCCTTCGAGCAAGGTCTGTTTTTCCATCAGGAGCGGCAACAGGGCTATCATATATACAATAATAAACTGTTTCATCACCAGCCCCCACAGCCCCACCACTCCCATCTCGGTCAATGGTGAATTCAAGACTACTGTTTCCATTGACATCTAAATTATCATCTATGTCCTTTAGCCTAATATCTGTTATCCCGAAGTTTCCGCTGTCTGTTGGATCGTACCCTGCCATCCTGATCTCTCTCCCCATAATGTACATGGCCGCCCTCAGATTTTGCTGCATCGCAGCCACCTGTTCTTGGGTAACATATGATTTTTGCTGTGAATAGTAGGCTGAATAAATGCCAGCCATAACGAATCCTGATATGGCCATGGCAATCAAAAGCTCAATTAATGTGAAGGCTTTTTTGTTATTTAGTATATCCAGCATAGCTGTTCGCCTCTTGTATGTAAAATAAAGCTATTCAATTCTAATATTCCCTGCTAATGAAACAACCACTTTTATCGTTTTACCATTTGAATTAGTGAGAAAAACACTTCCTGCACCAAACCACCCTAAATTATTCTTTGGAAACCCAGTGGGAGTAAAGGCGGTAGATGGAAGATTATCATCATTATTAGCAAATGTTAGTCCATCACCATCACCTTGAGTTATATCAAAACTGACACCCTTGTAATCTGTCCAAAGTCTCTTAGTAATAATATTTTCACCTGTATCATATTCTAAGTCTTTATCTGAATCTACATAAACTACATAATCATAGTTTGTTCCACCTATAGTTTGATTGAAGGTAATAGTACAATAAGAATTACTTTTAATTGAGGTAAACTTTGCAAGTTGAAAATTAGAATATACATCCCTGGCTGCGGCTCTCAGTCTATAATCTGGGTACCATCTTGAAAAACCAGGGATGGCAATGGCGGTAAGAATGCCGAAGACAACAAAGGTAACCATAAGCTCAATCAGGGTAAAACCATAATGAGAGAAATAAAATTTATTAATAGTTTTCATGGCTATTCAGACCTCAATTACTTTAGAAGCAAAATTAATGCCAAATTATTCTCTCTCTTTTTTGTCATTAAAATTAGGGTTTATCTTGTTGGTATCATTATAAAAATAACTCATAAGGCAAGAATAATAACAAATACTTTTTAAAGCAGAACTGTAAAATTAATCTAATACAACTCTGTTATTTTAAATATACAGCAAGTTTTATGCCATCGTTTCTCGTTTCTGCGTATCCCATTGGCATAAAGGAAGTAGCCGTTTCGCATTTCAATTTGCACCCAATTTTCATGATAATTATGTGTTCGGTTTTTTAACAATTGTAAAATTATTTAACAGAATGACTATGTATCAGATCTGCCTGTTCTTCTGAGAGGCTTATCTTGTTTTGCCCCCCTGTAGGCCTTGTTCTGTTATTTTTTTACTATATAGTGCCTGACCGATAACATAAAATTGTATATTTTTCACCCTGTTAGACAGAAATTTAGGACCGAATATTTTCAATTAAATTACATTTTCAATACATTTTTTGCTTTACCTCTTGTATGAAATAGTCTATTATCCTGTTGATATTACAGAATAATTTGTTATTCTCATATTAAGCGGTAAAATTCCTATCAATCAACATTAATGAAAATATTCGGGAGAAAAATATGAGAAAAGTCATTGATATGCAGATGAAAATCGGAGAAGTTGACATTTCAAAAATTGACTTCGATCTGCAGTCTCGAG
>Ga0315547_1001339_pt1 | contig 19792 bp, 35 predicted proteins | sample SalMarSW160240MG_2_FD_202542 | JGI IMG/M metagenome (GOLD analysis project Ga0315547, IMG submission 202542) | Salt marsh sediment microbial communities from the Plum Island Ecosystem LTER, Massachusetts, United States - Salt Marsh Sediment SW1601-240 ...
CAACGTGCATCCGCACACAACGCACGTTATGTATTTATCCAGTTCCTTTACCATCCGTTCGTTATTCGTCTCCAGTTCCGCGACGCGCTTCTTGAGCGCACCTACTTCCGCAAGTGCCTCAAGCTCGCGGCGACGGGGCGGACAAAAACCATGCCAGTCAATGTAGTGGTGCAGAATCTCAATCTCCGTCTGTAGCCTCTCCACTTCCACCAAGGCTTCAAGCTCCCGGCGACGGGGCGGGCAGGCTGGATGAGTTTTCCGGCGAGCAAGGGCACTTCGACATGGATCGCAAACCCCGAAGTCATCAATGCTTGGCACGAAGTCCAGGCAATCACCGCAAATTGGTTTATCTGGCATCACTTACCCCTTCTCTTTCTCGGCCTTCTTTCGGTGTATGGTGCAGAGACCATCGGGGCCAGCCTTCCTACTGCACTGCCTGGAGATCCATCGCGACTTCGGCCAAACTTCTATGAAACAGTAAAGCGGATCAAACCGGACACCCTTTACGTTCCCGGGCCACTCTCCATAGCGATAAGTCTTAGCCTCTTCCAGTGACCTGGGATTCATCAACTCCCTCCGAATCGTTCTTGCCGGGTCGATCCTCACGTTGCTTCCACTGCTTGCGCTGCGTCTTCTGCCGCTTCAACTCGCAGATGAACAGAATCATCCACCTGCTGAATGCGGATCTCTTCGCACGGTATCCTGCGCGATACTGTGCCAGTCCGAAGGTCTGTGGCCTACAGCATTTGTTCAAATACAGTTGTTCAGAAAGATCCGTCGAACTCATTATAGTCCCTTCTAACCCATCCGGCAACTCCGCCCGCTCCATCAGCATCTCCTCGACGGAGGTGCGTATATTTCGTTTGCAGATTGGCCAAATGATCTCGATATCAATCGGCTTCTTGGCAAGCCTACCATCCGCAATCAGCATTCCCCGTCGCATCCATTCATCCCGACTCCAGTTCGATCCAGGGAAGTTTTGTGGATTACAAAACGCTAGTCCGACACTTGCTCGATCTCGATCTGCCGCACTTCGAGTCCACGTATAGAATACCGCTCCAAAACTGTTTCGAATAACATCGCTAAAGTTCATGATTCACTCTCCTTTTAGGCATCTTCAGCTTTCCGGCTGCAAGCTTCTCACTCGTGGTTTTTTTCTTAACCTCTCTTGTTGATTTCCAATTACCTTAAGTAAATCGACAACAACGATACCTTAAGTAGATCGACAACAACGATATGGCTGCAATCCTCCATGATAGCTTCACCATCAGCACGTTTTAAGGAAACTGGACGAATTCCGCAGTACAAAAGACAAAATTCACACCACCCGAAACCGCCCCGTTGTGCCAACTCCTCCAGGCTTTGATCTTGTCCAAAATTCTTAATGTAGGTCTTGTATGCCTTCTCGGCCATATGCCATGGAATCCTAAACCCTTTTACGCTCAGTGCTCGAAGCCCGTGCTTCCTATGATCCATGCTGCTTTGCTGAATCGGAAAGGTCTTCATCAGGCACCACACCAGGCTCGACGCTGCCGCCGATGATAGTTGCTCCAGTAACGGAGATCATCTTCTTGCCAGGCTCCCATCCAGGCGTTCGTATTTCCGCGATTCAGGCGACGGGCAAACTTGCGCTTCAGGCGCGTGATTTCCGTCAGGTTGTCTTCACAGATGTCGGCCCATATGTCGAAGTATATGGTGTCCCACTTCTCGCCCTTCGGTGGCTTCCACTCGAAAACATCGGCCTGGGTAATGGTTAGCTTCTTACTGGCCTTCTTGGTAAGGTACTTTCGTAGTGGTGACTCGATCAGCTTAATCACATCCGGGTTCAGTTCAAGCACCTGGATTGATTCCACTATGTCTTTCTTGAGTGCCGGGATCAAAATCATCCCAAGCCCGAGCCCGGCAACCAGAACGCTCCCGCGTGCCCGGACCAGAAATTCGATGTTCGTGTATTGTTCCATCTGGGTATCTGACATCATCACATCACCGGGAACAAGCCCATCGCTGGGTAACTCACCCAAGCACGTATCGGCCAAGCTTTTCGGCGCGATCACCAGCCTAGCATATTCTCCTGGCAAGACTCCACCGTTCCGATCCGCTGTGACAGCAGCACGCATTTGACCGTAGTCGGCTTCCTTCTTGGACACGGTGAAGTGCTCAACTCTCACACAGCCGGACTTCCCAGCCGGAATGACCTTCCTCATCGGGACAAACTCATCTAAGATTCCCATGCAACCTCTCTCAGCAGAAAAAAGCCACGACCATCTGGACGATGTGAAGTGACTGATCGATGATGTAAGCGGTCCCGTCGCTCAGGCCACGACTGCCACCACGGAACCAGCCGAACCCTCCGGCGCTGATCCCGTCAGTTCCACGACCCTCGTACCAGCGCCGCGCCTTCCAGGTGTCAACGATGAAGTGTCCGATCACAAGCATGAACAGCTTCCACCACGCGAACTTCCCGAACCACACCAGTGCGAAGCTCAGGCCAAATCCCCAGATCATGCAGTGGATCAGCATGACCGCGTGGGATTCCTGTTTGTACTTCTTTTGGAACTCACACTGGAGTGGATAGTCAAGCAGTAAGTTTATCCAGTAGAAAAACAAAAAACCCAGCACCGGACTTGTCAGTATCTTATCCATCGATCAGTACCTCTTTGTCGAGAAATCTACGGACGTTCTCCAGCTTGCGCGTCTTCGTGGTATTCGGAAGGCTGGTTATAAATATCTTGCCATAGCTTTTCTCAATCAGCCGGTTATCCAGAATCACCACGACACCACGATCATCCATAGACCGTACCAAGCGTCCGAAGCCCTGCTTAAAGGCAATCACTGCTCTTGGAAGACTGTAGTTCCAAAACCACCTATCGTCACGTTCGGAGATAGCATCCATGACCGGATCGCCAGGTGCTTGAAATGGCAGCCGGTCGATCACCAGGCAGGATAGCGACTCCCCTGGAACGTCTACCCCTACCCAGAATGACTCCGTGCCTAGAAGAACTGAGTTGATGTCCGTCCTGAACTCGGCTACTAATTTCATCCTGGGCTGGTCCCCCTGCCTCATGACGTTGTAGTTCACGCGGCCGGATACGTAATCATAAGTAGCATTAAGGTTCTTGTACGACGTGAACAACCCGAGCGTGCGACCTTCGGCGTAATTGATGATCTCCTCAACAAGTCGTGGAACCTGCTCTGGGAAAGCGGGATCATTGGGGTTGGGCAACCCCTCTGGTGCGACGATGAGCGCCTGCTTTACAAAATCAAATGGAGTATCGGCAACAATCTCACCAGTTCTCTCTATATCGTTGGCTCCGATTTCCTGGGCTACGAACTCAAATGACTTGCCGGTGGCCAGTGTAGCCGACGTGACAATCACGCTGTCGGTCTGATCGAACAGATTTGTCCGTAACTTGTGTCCAACCTTGATTAGCTTACTTCGAAGTGCGGTTTTATTTCCCATCTGTTCGAGATAGTAAACTGATTCCCCATCCTCCAAGGTCATAGCCTCTGTAATGTTCTTGACCAACACGCCACATCTTGAGTTGGCTTTGTCTAGATCGGCATCAAGTTTATGGTCTCCTGTCGATTCCTGCTTCTGGTAGGCATCTGCTGTATCGCGCAACGCCTGGCAAAGCGGAGTCCATGGAACCACGCCTTTCTTGCGCAAGCGGATTTTATATTGTTCTGAGTCTCGATACATCGCCAAATCACTGAAAAAATCATCAGTGAGAATATGCACACGGTGCATCAACTCCGGCTCGTCGATTTTTTCCAGCATTCTGGTAGCCCACCTGACTGAGCCACCTGTAATCCTAAAGCCGAAAAAGTCTCTAGCAATGTCGGCTGCCTTATGGCCTTCGTCACAAATTGCAACATCGAATGGCGGAAGAATCAAGTCGAGTCCGGATTGCTCCCGAACTTTCAAGTGGGAAAACAACAGATGGTAGTTGCATACCACTATATCAGCGTCCCTGGCTCTGGCCCTGGCTGTGTTGGCAAAACAGTTATCCTTGTACTCGCACTTCGATCCACGACAGTCATCAGCCGTACTGGAGAATAATCGCCATAATTGTGATGGCGGTTCAAAGTCCAGTTCGCTCACGTCACCTGTGTCAGTTTTGTTGGCCCACTTGACCAATTCTTTCTGAGCCACAATGGTTTCACCGTCGAAAAAGGAACTGAATGTCCCCTGTTGCTGGTTCTCGTAAAATGTGCTCAGGCAAAGGTAGTTATTGCGTCCCTTCATAAGAGCAAAGCTGAACAAACCCGGCAATACGTCCTGCAAAAGCGGTAGATCCTTGTTGACAAGCTGTTCTTGCAGAGCAATGTTCGCAGTTGCGATAACTATTTTCTTGCCTTCCCGAGATGCATGGATTGCCGGAACAGCGTAGCCGATGCTCTTGCCGGTCCCGGTTGGGCCTTCGGCCAACAAGTGCCGTCCCGAATGGATTGCCTCGTGCACTTTCTCGGCCAGTTGAATCTGTCCAGGTCGAGTTTCATAGCCAGAAAATCGAGCAGCCAGGTATCCGCCCGGTCCAAATACTTTGTCGATGTAACCAGTCATCCGAACACCACCGGCTGAAACCCCTTCGGTTCTTCGTGCTGCCTTTCCCGGATGGCTTTTGCGAGGTCCCTGGCATACGTGCCAATGTCATTCATCGAGGATCGTTTTTTATCCTGGTAGGCAACCCATGCCCGTTCTCGCTCTTCTGGATTCGAGATCGCCGCCAATACGGCCTCTATACCCTTACGCTCACCAATCCCACCGATGAGGATCGAGTCCAGGCAATCTGCTATCCGTTCTCGGTTTTCTTCTATGAACGTGTGTATGTCGATTTCGAACTCTTTCTTAAACCATGTTTCTGGATCGCCACCGAACGTAAAAAGCGGCAGCCCTGTATCACCTTCCTTGCTCTCCAGTCCATACTGCCCTCCACCGACCAACAAACAGGCCATACAGGCAACAGCCCGACTGTCGCTCTTGATCGTATAAGCATCACTCGGATTAATAATGCTGTAGGTGATTTCAGCCATGGCTATCCTCCAGATCGATATTCCATTCTGATTTGATCCCAGCTTCATCTTTGAGTAAATCAGGTAGAGTCAACCTGCAAGCCAGCCTGAGCAGCCCATCTTTCGACAAGGTAAGCTCCCCGGCTAGTGCACCATTGTCCCAGACCTTGAGTTTAGTGTGTGATGAATTCGTCTCCACTATCTCGAAAGCCATTCTGTACATTCTCATAGTCCTTAGCCTTTCTCCTGTAAACGACAGCGATCTGCGATAACAATTTGTCCACGCTGTCTACAAAAGATTTCTCTCCGTGCGGTTACCACTGACCTTGTGACACCACTCATGCCCAATGGTCCAGAGTGCCGTATTCAGGTTACTGAGCACCATCCTGGACATCCGAATACGACTATCAACATACTGACCCATTATGTGATCATCGGCAAACACAACCACGTCGATGTCGTCTAGCGAGATACGGGAGTCCACTTCAGCAATCATCTCGATTGTTACCTCAAGGTTAGACTTCTCAGTTATTGTCAGATCCCCGAAGCTACAGAATGCGAAAGCAGACTGTGCTAGTTTGTTCCGCATCTGTGAGAATTCACCGTTTACTTTTTCCATGACCTTGGCCATGGATGCCTGGACTACGACACCTCGCTTACCAAGGTGCTCTATCGCTTTTGACTCAGCGAGTGTCCTGACCGGCACTGCATCCTCTCCATGCATCTCGGCAAATGTTTCCGCTACCCGCTGGGCCGTTTTTTGGCTGGCCACATAACCGATGCTTTCGATGTCTTCTGCGCCCATTTCCATCAGACCATAAACTGTCATGAAGATACCTTGATCCTTGGTTGCCGCTTCCTCCAGAATCGAAGCCAATGTCCAGTGTAGGTTGAAACTGTTCACCATGCGCCGATCCCGATCCAGGTCAGCTTCCTTTAGGTCGTATCCATATTTGAATTTCGGATCACGGTCAATGAAAATTCCACGGACGTAGATGCAACCAACACGCTCAGGATCCAGAAAAATTGTTCCCCTTGAGGTTTCAACAACATTCTCTGGCGGCTCTAGGAATAAAAAGTTCTTGCGAATCATCCCCCAGTCTTCATTGCTTACGCCTTTGATCTCGACTTGAAGTCCGCCATTATCTTTTTTAATCTTCCTGATTTTGAACTTGAGCACTTCAGCATCAAAATCATCAGAAGCCTCAATCACCGGCCGCCATGTTTCATTGCGGTTACGGATCACCACTTCGTAACCCGCACGCACCAGGGCCAGTGTCCCGAGCTTCAGGCCCTCTCCGAATTGACCTGATAAGTCGTGATTGCCGCGCTTGGAGCTAAACCCGATCAGGAGTGCCTCACGCGGAATGCGACCACCTTCATTTCTGATGACAAGTGTGCCATTCTGCATGTGCTCGACGCTCATTTTGTAACCATATTGACGTTCGCCATCGATCCCGTTCTGTACTACTTCCCTGATACCCTGCCAAATTCCCCAATTCGGAACGTAGTCTTTACTCAGAGTGATTTCGATGACTGGCATTTCCCACCGTCTCTCTCCGCGCACTCATGTGCGCTTAGTGTTGTGTTTCTCCTTCCGGTACTCCAAAAACGTTGGCCATGGTTCCGCCCATCCACCCTTCCAGATCGTCAAGATATTGGCGGTCTTTACGGACTCGCACTTTCGGCTTCACGTTGCCTTTCGGATTGCCTTTCTTGTCAACCTCGATCACCTTCGGATACGTCCTGGAGAAATTGATGAACACCATCGATCTCCGGCCGTCCCGCCACTCGGCTTCCAGTGAGAGGGAATCGGTGCCTGATTTCGCCTTCCTGGAATCCAGATCGCCGTCCTGGATTGCCTTGATTTCACCCGGGTCCAGCACGCGCCAGACTTCGGACACCAGCAACATCCCCTCGACCTCTGGCTCTTCGGCATACTTCCGAATCAGTGCATCGAGCATCGTCCTGGACGCGGCGTCGGTCATGGTGATGTTCACGTTCAGGAGATCGAAGTTGGATTCCCGGATCACAAACAGGGCTGCTTCGTGGTATCCCTCCGACCTCAGAAGGGTGAGGCAATTCGGGATCGCAGCATCCACCGCTTCCCGTGGACCGTCGGTATCCGCGAACACGGACGCAGCCCGGTCGAAGGACTTGCCCTCCACTTTAGGGCCTTGCTTCTGTTTCGGGATACCCCTGTGTTTCTCGTGAACGCGACGAACACCCTTCATGAGCTTCAACTTGGCTTTGGATTTGGACTTGGGCTTACTCCCCTTGAGCCTACTTCCCATGCCGTATCTCCTCTCGTTGATGATTCTTTTCATTGGCCAAATAATACAACCATCCTTCCCTATCCTCGACTGCAATCACAGTACCATCTGTGACTAAGGTTCCAAGCGCAGGGCAGAAGGGGGATTTATTCCACCTCGGTATCATTCCAATAAATGCCACTTCAAGATCCATTCCGCCAACTATGTCATTCTTGAATGTCCCAGGTCTTGTCGGTCCATTCTCTGCAAGATAATCGATCAGAAATGCTCTACATCTATTAATCATCCCCGTGTAAAATTCCTTGCACTGATCTTCTCCGGTCGCTTCAAGTGAACCTCTAATCTTGTTTTGCTCTTCGGACATTGATTTATCCCTCAAAACTGCGTTCCCCGCTTCTCAGCCAACACAACTGCCGCCACCGGGCCGGTGATATCAACCGGAGCAATGAAGTGCTTCCAGGGCTCTCCGTTTTTCCACAGACGTACCCTTAAAGGTGGTCCGTCACCGGAGCCCGGCTGAAAGGATTTCCAAACTTCATGCTCACCAACATCCCAACCCAGACCATTGGGCCAGAGTGTAGCTTGCAGGGGTTCCACTGGCAATTCATTTTCTTGATCGTCCACCGTCTTCCCTCCGTCTTGTTCTGGCCGTCCGAATGCGAAGAACGTGCCGGTTGATTGCTCTGTTGATCTTTCCGCTTACAAAGATAGGGATGGACTCGCCCCGCAAGAACCGATGTGCCCATACCTTGATTGATCCAAATCTCATAATCGAACATCCCTCTATGCTCGTATTGTCTAACCTCTTTATAGTAACGCGGTGGAATGCGTTTGTCAAGTGAATTGTATCATGGTGTTGTCGATTTGTAGATCCAATGAAAATGCCACTTCTCGTTTTGGCGGCAGAAAAGAGGGGAGCCGGGCGATCTTGCCGTGGAGCTTGAGGGAAAGATCCACCGAGGCAACCACCCGGCCCCCTATGGAAGCTCGGAACATGCAGGCTTGGCCGCACATTCCCCTCCCGGTCCTGCCTGACCGGGAAGCCCTGAATTCGTTGGTATCATACGAACACCCCTACACGCTTGAGTTCCACTTCAGCACCTACGGGCTTCAAATTTGAAATGACGTGGCGGACACGCCTTCGGGTGAGACGGTGGACTAAACCAAGCCCGAACACGGCCCACCACGCCAACCGAGTATTTACCTCTACCTTGCCGTCTTTCTCCGCAATTGTGACGGAACGCACCGGGCGCACATTATCCATGATCGCATCTGACAACTGCCGTGTGATTGCTGCCATAGTCTTTCTGGCACACCAGCCACCCATCAGAATGGGTCTGGCGTCTCCCGGCTTGCGCCTTCGCTTCTTGTCGATCCTGACGTTGAGTAGCAATCCCGCTTCCTTGTCAGGCATCTTGTCCTGGCTCTTCAGCTTCATCACAATGTCTCGGTAGAACATTGGCAGCCTCCGTGTAAGCCCCGAGTCGGAATCGAACCGACAATCTGCGGAGTAGGAATCCACTGCTCTAATCCGTTGAGCCACCGGGGCATTTCAATTTACCTCCAGGTACGAATTGTACCAACGCAATCATGTGCATGTCAACCTTTATGCGTCTTTCCATGACCATCTATGACCGTGACGGTATGTCTGTTGTCATTTCAAGACCTTTTCCTGTGCAATCATGTGCGCGTGTACCGTCATGCCTAATGGAGACATGAGTCACTTCATCGTTCAAGCCCACGTTGATGGACTCATCCCCGCTACCCTCGTACTGCCAATGCAGCGCCACTACGATCAGTATCCAGCCATCCGGGTGGTTATCCACGCTGTCGATTTCGTAGTCTTCATACTGACTTCCGTACTTTTCATGGAACCAATTCAGGACTTCGATCACGGGCGGCATACGCCGGTCGTCAAGAACCAGGACCTCGAAAAGCGTTTCCTTCCTGACCTCAATTCGTGTCCGCTTGGCCCTTAATTTCATGTTGATCTCCGCGCACACACGTGCGTGACAAATCTATTCGTCTTCGTCGTCTTCTGGAGCCTCTATCTCCGAATACTGGTGCCGTTCCTCCATCAGTTCCACGACCTCATCCCAATTGTCGGCAGTCATGGTGAGCGCCAGCCGCTCAGATTCCTGCTGCGCCTTCCGCGCTTTAAACAGGGTCATGTCAAGATAGCCCTTGATGTGTTCCTGGATCAGTTCACGGAGCGCCGCTGGCTCCAGAGCATCCAACTCCCAGGACGAACGCCCGTACTCGGCAATGTATGACTGAGCCCGACTGTCCGACAGCTTGGCCGGGTTGGGTGGTGGTGAAAACTCTTCGATCTGATCCATGTTCAAGGCAATGCGATTTACCTCAACCGGAATCCCCGCGAACATCTGCAATCGCTCCTGGATATCCCTGGTCATGTCAATGCCGCTGGGATCGTGGTCACCGAGATGAATCACCACCGGACGCTGGCCATCATAAGAAGCACGTTTGAATCGCTGCCCGGCTCGCCACATTGATGATTGTGAGGTGTAGCCTTTGCAGGCGAAGCTCGCGCAGTTCAATCCTTCTGCCGCTTGTTCGATTACCGCCTCCAGGGCTTGCTTCTCAACCCAGACCTCCACTCTGGCAGCCTGACCTTTCCAAAGGTCGATTGCGTAACTACGTGCCGCTGAGTTGATAATATCTCCGGGGTCACCCCATGAGGATCTGGCATTCAGGCTCCTCCCACGATCTTCAATCGCATTCCAGTCGATCAGTCCGGCCAGTCTGCCGTCATTGATGACCGATCCAAGTCGCTTATATTCCTTTTGCTGGTTCGCGATCAGGCCGGTGGCGACAAACCTGTAGTACAACTGCCGAAGGGTCAGATATAGACCCTGATCCTGATACGCTTCAATGATGCGATTAGCATGCTCGATGATTTCCAGGCTCCCGGCAGAGAACCGCTTTTCCACGTAAATAATTTTCGGCATCTCACTGACCTTTCGTTTCCGGTAATTCCTGTTTGGGTTTGGCTCCGAACATCTCAAGATCCATGGTGTCCACATCGGATGATACCCATGAAAACCGATTTTCCACTCGGATGAAAGGATTAACATCAGCCCAATCACTTGGCTGGATACCACCGGCTTCCTCGATTTGATTATCGGCGGTGAAGATAATCACGTCATCGCCATGACCTCGCATGACACGTCGGATCAGGACGCGGTAACCATACATGTATGGATGGTTCGCGCCGTAGTAGACTGTTTCCGCTCCGATGATCTTCATGTAGCTTTCCCTCCCCTGGACACAACCAAGTCCGGTGTGCTGCTCCACCACCACGGATAGTAACATGTCTCCACCAGTTTCTTGTGATGCGCTTGGATTATTTCCTTGCAAGTATACTGACTGCCGCATACTTCCATTCCGCTTCTGGAATCCACCGCGTACCAGGACCATGCTCCGGCTGATCGTTGTCCGCGCCCGGCACGTGTCCTGTGAATTTTAATGGCAGTCGGCAAGTTGACGACAGCTTTCAGATCATGGAGCACCTTCAAAATCTCTTTGGCTGTATTCGTCATATCTCCCCTGTGATAATGAAGTTCCATCCACATCGAGGTGGCAACCAAACGTGGCCCCGGCCGAGATCCCCTACCCCGGCACCTGTCCGAGTCTGTGTCGTAGGAAGTGGGGAATAGCCAGCGGAGTTTTCGGTGACAGCCTCAACCCTTGGTCCCCTGTTACCTACAGACGTTTTCCCGGCATTGACCTCTTTACAAGGCCCTCTACCCACTAACCTGGCACTGTCATGCCACGGGGCCACGCTCGGTTGCAACTTCGATGTTGTACGTTCGTCCATCAACTTCAATGTTACTATGGTGTAAATAGTTTGTCAAGTAAATTCGACAAGTGAAGTGACGATTTTACATGTTGCCAATCTAGTCCATCGCTGTCATAAATCGGAAGCAAAGACGGTTAGAATGGGCCTGACAGGGCATATGGAGCCGCCTATGAGGATTGAAGCGCCGAAGGACGTATCAGGCTCAGTAGGTGGTGTGCAGGTGGTGTGCAGGTGGTGTGCAGATGGTGTGCGGTTGGTGTACAAGCAGGTAAATCCATCTTACCGGCAGTCCGTCAGTCTACTTTCGGTGCTCACTGTTGCTCACTGCTGGGAGCTTCGGTATGTATGGAGCATAAACTAGACCTGGAGAATCTGTGAACAACGACCTGTCAATAATTCGGCACTCAGGCTTTTTCCGACCATGATGCTTGAGAAAGGACTGGCGACGCTCTGGGCTCACTGCACATTGCGGGCACGCGAGCATCTCCAGTTTGTCTGGCTGACACCTTCCATCCAGACCATGATACTGAACGAACATTACCCACCCATCGAAAATATTCCGCAGGGTTTCCTCCGGCAAATTCCCATGAACGGAATTGAACGTTCCACAGAAGTAGCACTGCACGATCATTTAGTTTCTCCCCGTTTAGCCATCCAGCCCTCACCAAGTTCCGCTTCCTCTTTGGTGATAACGGAATTTTCCGGCATGACCCCAGCGAGTCTAGCCAGTCCGATGGGCCACTGGTAATCATACAGATGAATACCTTTCGAACTGGCGATTATTTCTCCGTCCTCGCATCCGATCTCCGCTGCCAGATATTCCTTGAGTAGCTGTAGGCCACCAAGATTCTCCGGCAACCCAGCCAGCAAATCCCACGACCGGAAGTAGACAATGAAGTGCAACCGTCCATTCTTCATACGTGTATCAATGAGGCGCAAGCAAGGTGGATCCTTCTGGAAAATACTTCCCGGTTCTCCCACGGCCATGGTAGCTTGATTTGTACCGGGACCATCTCGCTTGTACATGTCAATGAGCGCCGGAATCTGTTGCGTGATGTATTGCCCGTAGGTATTTCCACTCCATCCTGCAACACCGTTTCGTCTAACAAACAGAGTATGATGCTTCGGAACCCGGACACAGTAGACTCGGCCTTCGTAATGCACCTCCTTGATGTTCTTTCTGGGTATGATGTGTGGACGAGCATATTGTTCGGATGTGGACATTCGTACACGGTATATTCTTGCTGCTTTTTCGTAACTGATAGCAGACCCGATTCCTATCTTCAGGCATATCTCTTGTACGTCATCTGCCAAATGAGAAGATTTAGTTGAATATCTATAAGGGTCACAGTCAACGCCGTTTTGTTTTTTGTTGCCGTCACCCAAATACATCCAATCAAACAAGATCCTCAGTTGTCGTGAAGAAAGCCGTAACAATTCACGCGGTACAAACTTGTCAGCCGCATGACCGAATTTCTCCAGATAAGCAACCAACTGTTTATCGCATACAAGAATATCCTTGTCGTATGAAAACGCTTTCGGAAAAATCCTTCTAACTTCATGCAAAATTCGCTTTCGTCTTTTTGTGTCACGCTGTGTGATTACAGCAGTATACTGTTTTTTTCGCAAAGAACCTTCTGCCAACCATATACCCATGAATTGCAACCATAAATCCATCGGTATCTTTCGTCGCTTACCATACCCTTTGTAGCGGTAATTTCCATATCTCACAGACGGAAGGTGGAAGAATTCCCTTTCTACGCCCTTCCACACGCCGTCACGTTTCAAGCGAATACGCCGCCATTTGTATTCAGATACATCCTCGATAGGCATCAATACAAAATCGTCACTGTTTTCAGGAGCGACTACTAGACTATGGTGTGGTGTGACCAACTGATCGATACATCTTCCATGTACGTGAAACATAGGACCACGGTATTTACGATCAAAATACTCAACGGGTCGCTGATACACTATTTTACCTGACACCAACGACAAAGTGATCACTTTTGCACCACGGGGGAGATCGTTGAATAGAACCCAACCATCCTCCATTAAAATTTCGGTATCATCTGAGTAACAGTAGACTTCATTTTCAGCGACTTTGGAAGACATGAGATAATTGGCACAGTAGTTCGCAATGTCTTCATCGCTCGTAACCGGAGGAACCCCTTGTGGTAAGGTAGGAGCAAGGGGTCGGTGACCTGGGTGGGTAATCTGGAAAGTGACGTGATCAAACTCCAGGCGCTTGTGGCCTTCATACGACCCACGATCAATGACATAGATGTGTCCTTTCTGGAATGCGGCGCGTATCAGATTGAAGTGTATCTGGTCAATGTCGTAAGCCTTCAAGAAATGGCAACTCAGTTCCATGTTCCTTCTCCCTCTCGGTTAGATTCAGAGCAACTCTTCGAACAGCTTCATGTCACCGGCACAATACTCCCGTAATTTAGCAATCCAGTCCAGGCTTTTTATCTTGAACATAACCATTTTTCTTCTCACCATGGCCTTGCAGACCACACCTTCAAAAGTCATTCCATCCAGAGTTCGCTGGCGCACCATGTTGACGAACTCGGAGTTGGCTTTCCCGTGGTACAGCATCGGAGCCGTGTGTACGTTCTCGAATGTCCGTACAAAATCCCCTGGGTCCATGATTCCTTCTTTGAAGAAAGCGGCGTCGATCAACACGGTGTCATGGGGTTCCTTTTCGTAGTGCTGGCCGAAGGCCGAATGCTCACCGGCAAACTCGAAGAACGCCACCGCTCTCTGTAGCCGCTCGCGCCGGAAGATCCGCGACAGGGACTCATCGTACTTGTCCTGGATCAGCTTGATAGCCTCCCCGATGATCGGTTCATCCTCACCGAGTAGCCGATTGCGGGCACCGAATTTGTAGAAGCCGCGCTTCCGGGACCACTCCGCCCGGATGTTCGACCCGTCTATTTTATCGAAGGCACGAATCGGCGCGAACGCGGAGATGACTCGGCTGATGGATGGGTATCGTTTCATTCGTCGTCAGGCTTCTTGGCTGGCTCCCAATACGTAAATCCCTGGTCGTCTATCTTTAATTCGCCGTCTGGTTCGGTGCGCGTGAAGACTGTGTACGCGGAATAATCTTTACCGCCCGGATCAACCCCTACCATCATCGGCTGAACGCTGACGAGATCTTTCGCTATTATCTGCGGGTATAGGTTCCTGATCATCGGGAATACTAACCTCCTGATGATCGGAAATTCCCAATAGTGCCTGATGCGCCCAATGGAGATCCGCCACCAGTACCGCGCCAACAGATACGCTCGCTTCAACTTGGAGTAGGTCTGCCACCGACGCCACAGTTCCCGCTTCCAGGCCAGCATCGGGTTGAAGCACTCATCGAACACACCAGGAATCGGAGCCTCCCCGCGTGGGTCATCAAAGTAGGCGAGGGAAACGAACTTCCTGAGTCCGAAGAACTTCGGCCACACCCAATCAAGGATCTCGTGATTGGTGCGCCTGTCCCGCCACCAACGCTCCAACCTCTGTTGCAACCTACGAATTCGTTGCATTCGTTTTCGCTTCATCGTTCATCACTCCCTTTACCTGATCGGCCAGCTTGACCAGTTCCTCGTAAATGCTCCGCAACCCGGTAACCGTCTTGAGTCGCTTTAGTGCTGCATTGACAACTGCAACACCATTCTTCCCGAGCCTGTCCGGGTCGCCACCTTCCGCCAGAATCAGCTTCGACACCTGCTCGGCAGACATCTTGTCTGGGTCGAGAATTTCGGCGGCGCGGCCGTCCCGGCTCCACTCTAACATCCTGGTAAAAATCCGGGCGATATTCTCGGCGTCATCCACCCCTCGGTGGGGACAACCTTCGAACTCCCAGCCCAGAATCTCCAGGGCTCCGGCAACGGACACCTCATCCTGGAGCCCGCACATGATTGCGAAGAGGGTCTTCAGACTGATGTGCCGACGCCCGAATGGATACCCGACCTTGTGTAACTCGCAGCACCGCTCGAATTGCACCCGGTCGTAATCGCCCCACGACGCCCACGTGTGCTGCTTGGACTTGAAGTCATTCTTCAGGGTGGTAACCGCTTCCTGGAAAGTAGCAGCCCCCTGTAATTTCTCATCGGTCCAGCCGGTCAACCCGGTACAGAAATCAGATACCTTGGAGTACGCTGGCCGAACCGGTATGCCGATAGTCGTCTTGACCTTCAGTTCTTCCATGTCGATGATGCAGACGCCTATTTCTATGATTTCGCTTTTCTGGCCGGGTGGCGGATCGTTTCTCCAGCAAGTCGATTCCAAGTCCACAACAAGAATTCTATCTACCGATTTATTGATCTTTCCCATGACCATCCTCGCTCTCTGGAAATTGCTTCTCAATCAACTTAGCACACCACTTACTCAACGACTCTCGGCCGCACTCATTGGAACAGAGCATAAAACTACGCATGGCGAATGCAACCGGATGCTTAGTTCCGTCTGACTTGAACACGTTGAAAACACCTGCCAGTCGGAACTCGAATTGTTTTACTTCATCAAGCGGACCACCGCATTCTGAGCACGTTTCTGCCACTATCAGAAATCCCCTTCCCCATCCGGATCCCATGCGTCTTCATCATCTCCATACTCCAGATCCGGATCGCCATCTTCATCATAAGAATCTTCGAGAGTCTGGTACTTAACCACGTATCCGAGTTCTTCCGCTTTGGCTTCTGCAACGTCCTTGGCCTCGCCCCAACCACCGAGTGCTGGTAGATTATAGGCTCCCAAGAATAGGTCTTCCGAGAAACCGATCTCTGACACGGTTGCGCGTCCTCGTTTCTCGGCCACACGCTTCGCTTCCTTAGAAATGTAGCCACAGATTTCTATGGGTGGTCCTGGCAACTCCGTGACCAAAACCTGCTTCTTGGGTGGTATCACCCATACCTCAACGTCCATTCTAGCTCCTCTCCGTTGGGCAGTTCCACCATCAATCCGGATGGAGATCGCCAATTCCAAAATCTCTGAGAACCAATTGCTGGCACAGCCAAAGTCAATCTAGCGACATCCTTCAGTGTCCAGACGGATCGTCCGTCAGACCAATCTCCAAAGGCCAAATCTTCATTGGTATACTCTTCCAGGCTCACGATGTCTCTGCCAACTTGCTGACAGTCTGCTAAGACACCGATGGCCAGAACATGCCCAAGTGTAGGAACTAGTTTATTCCAATGCATTATTCCCACTCTGGCAAGCGCCGTTCTGAACGGTTCCCGAAGACAGTAGTCTCTCTGATCACGGGTGAATCTCTTGGCTGCATGAATCGCCAGAACTCCCCTGTAATCGGTAGACCATGACCTAGTTTCAAAACGCTTGGCCCGAATCGCTATCAGCGTAGCCCAAGGCTCCCATAACGATATCGCCTTCATCCCGGTTTCTTTCCGATACATAAAGCATGAACCGGATTACCCTCACCGTCAACGGCAGCATGAGGCGGTGATATTGCTTCGCCGCAAACAGCACATATGTCTGCTGGCCTGATCCCGTGTAGTGAAGCATCCAGAACAACCGCGTCGGCTTCATCCATCCGAACATAGGTATGTCCGTAATGCTCGATCCGGTTGCACACCGCGCAGATTCGGACGGTGATCTCGGATACCCACTTCTTCTCTCCGTGAGTCTTCACACTGCACCCTCCAGCGTGGTCTATTCGATCATCTAGTTCCTCTGGCTTCTCAAGCTGCGCGTGAAGTTCGAGCCACGACTTGCAAATCTTCGTGACTTCTACATTCCCAGGTGGCGGAAGTAACTCTGCACAGGCCAGTGCTTTCCGAATGTATTCTGCGTCAACCATTATTGCCACCGGATTTGGTATCTTCTTTCTTGAAGGCAACCTTGGCCAGCGCAGCCAGGGCCTTCAGCGGTGTGCTTCCAAACCCGGCACAGCTTTGCTGAAGGTCTTCAAAATCATCGAAGGTCGCACACCATAAATCGCCGTCCATAAATAGACGGAGGTGAAATAGACGGAGGTGATTGTTCTCCGCGTACTTCTGCGCTTCCGACTCGCCGCCAATATCCCACTTGTTGACAAGATTGGAAACATCCTCGGTCTTAGCGTCGAGTGCCATGGCCTCGGTGACAACCTGCCAGGCGAAGCCCCAGTCGTTTGCCCGCACCGGCCACAGGCGATTGATGCCCCCGACCGGTTCGGTCAGTTCCTTCGTCCAGATGATGCTGCCATTCTCTAGTAGATAGTAGAATCCACCTTTGTCCATGTCTTTCTCCCTTTATTGGCATCTATTTGCCAAATTCACATGGTAGTCCGAAATACTCAGGATACACCATTATCCCAGCCCGTAAGACGCTGGGCTGCCACTGTTAAAGGTCCTGGCAACCGAAGTGCCGATGCCAGCACGGTTACCGGTGTTCCTTTGCCTAGACATTTTGGACAGCGTGTCCATCTGGGTGGAAATATTTTCCCCTCACAACGAAACCATCCGTGCCCATCACAATGCGCACAATATTTCGTGATCGTGTACTGTACTCGTGAATACCACCTAAATGCCAAAAACACACTGTTAAACATGTACACAATAGCAGCTTCGAGTGTTTCGTAACTATTACCATAAGTGCTTCCTGGAGATTTTACGAGCACCCCGAATAATTTCCTATAGCTCACCATTGCTCCCTTCGGTTTTATGCAATCATGTGCGTTTCATTGAATCTCGGGAAACTCAGCGTATCGCCTACCGCCGATCTCCGGCAGTGGTATCTTCTTCCCGTTTACTATTTGTTGCTTGTAGAAAACCGGCACTCCACCTTCCTCACACTCCGCTACTATATCTTGGACCCATGATTCCTGCATCGGTCGGGATCCGGTTCCGCTTTCTCCTCCAATTATTATCCAATTAATCGTCTGCGGCCATATCCTGGATCGCTGTCCAGCGGGGGAATCTACCAGCTTTCCATGCCCGTGATACAACCACGGCTCGACATTCACCGGACCCAGCAACGGCTCCAGGGACAAAAAACGGACCTTGGCCGGGACCTTGATCAACTCAGCGATCCGGCCGGTGTGCTTCTCCAACCCAACCGTGGTTCCCACCCACAGATTCGGCGGCAATGGCCCGGTCAGGATCTCAGCCATGCGCTTCGGCCGCTTTGTCAGCACCAGGAACGTGTGCCTCAAGCAAGTGGACATCATCAGGATTGCTCTCTGGATAAACTGGGTCGGAACCTGTTCGTGAAATAGATCGTTCCAGACGGACCATATCTGTGGTGCCTGGACCCTCGATGGCTTCTCAATATCATCCGGCATCAACCGGATCGTGCCGTTGAACTTCCCGGTGTCGGACACCAAACCAGAGTACCGGGCTTTGATTTTCTCGTTAGGGTGGTGCTGCCTGGTAGCTACCTGCCTGGCGGACCAGCAATGTGCACATTCCTCAGATACAGGAGTGCATCCCTCGATCAAGGATAAGGCGCGGTCCCAATACAAACCGCGATCAATTCTCTCCTGGCTTGACCTTCTGATCATCTCCGTCTTCATCTTCTCCGCTCTTCTTCCTTGCTTGCTCACTCAAAGCAGCATGAATCAGGATCACTCCCGCGATCACGCTACCGACCGCCACGTTCTCTGGCAGTCCACACCTGATTCCAAACAGAATTGCGAAACAACAAAACGACGACGAGAAAACCAGTACGAAGACGATTCCGAGTAGCGTCTTCATGCGTCTTCTTTCTCCGGTTCTTTCAGCGGCTCACCGCCAGCATCAGGACCCACGAACGATGCATCATGGAACTGGATGTCGTTTTCCGTTTCTGTCACCGTCTTGCCTGGCTCCAGCGAGTCCAGCGTCTCTCGCATCAACTCCAGGTCTTGCCTGAAGGTGATCGACTCGACGTTGACCCACTCGATGTTGTCGCCAACCTCTCCGCAGTGCGGACAACACGGTTCCTCTCCAGCTTCCTGGACGCTTACGCGCCCGCACACGCACAAGCAAATTTTCACAGTCATCTCTCTGTCCTTTTCTTAGGTGGTGGAGTCCACCCGGCTTCCTCAAGTTCCTGACGGAGCGAAATCATAACACAACGAATCGCCCCGTCCACACTTTCTTTGTCGGCCTTGTCGAAAAAAACTCCCAGATGAACCTCCAGGTGCTCTTTTACGAACCCCTGGAGGCCCGTCTGCTCTACCCAGGCATCAAGTGGAATAGTCAAAGCGCACCTCTCCAGTGCCCACCTAAGCTCACCGATCCGCGCCCGTCCATGACATTCCTTGCCCCAACTGCCTTACCAGTTCTTGCCGTGTCCTTCGACATCCAAACCCTCCGATCCATGACTGCCTGACCTTTCCTTAGCTTGGCACTCCATTACACGGCTTTCCAAAACACAACTGCCCTGCCAATCCACAACCCTTCGGTCCATACCTACCCGTTGCCTGACGCTCCATGTCCGACCGCAACTGCCTCACCGCTACTCTCCAGATCATGACCGTCCAGTAACGGCTCATCCTGCCCTAACTGCCCAACCACGACCTTCCTTGTCCGGCCATTTCAGGACTAATCAAATCCCAACTGCCAAACCGAATCTCACGACACCACGCCGCGTCACATCCAATCGGAGCCCGACTCACCGGAACTGCCGGTCCTCACCCAAGCCCGTCCCATCAGACGCTCGCCATGTCACTGCTCGACTCATCGTGCCGTTCCATTCCGTAACTGCC
>Ga0315547_1001342_pt1 | contig 19760 bp, 12 predicted proteins | sample SalMarSW160240MG_2_FD_202542 | JGI IMG/M metagenome (GOLD analysis project Ga0315547, IMG submission 202542) | Salt marsh sediment microbial communities from the Plum Island Ecosystem LTER, Massachusetts, United States - Salt Marsh Sediment SW1601-240 ...
GCGTAGACATTCGGCGCTTGACTACAAGTCGCCAATGAAATATTTAAAAGAAAAGGGCAAATGATTCGACTGAGATGCTAGCGAAAATTAGCCTCCAAAGTGGTGTCAAAAAAGGGGGACAGTTCCACTTGATTAAGAGACTAAAATGGGGCCAGGGGATAGATGTTCTCCGCCGAATTGAAGATGGAAAATACCGACCCAGTAAAAAATTGATGGATTATGTCGGTAATATCATCAAAGGCAAACCGGAATATGTTCTTCTTGATGAACAGCTTGTAGCTTATGACAGAGTGATAGCATGCACAAAAAAAGGTTTTCATGATAAACAGAAGAGAGTCATTCTTATCAAGGGAGGTCCGGGCACTGGTAAATCCGTTATTGCTATTAACCTGATGGCTGATCTCCTTTTGGATGGATACAATGCCCATTATGCAACAGGTTCAAGGGCCTTCACCACGACACTCAGGAAAATCATAGGCACGAGGGGCTCTATCCAGTTTAAGTATTTTAATAGCTATATGAGTTCAGAAAGAAATGCGGTTGATGTCTTAATTTGTGATGAGGCTCATAGAATCCGGAAAGTAAGTCATAGCCGCTATACTCCGAGAGACAACCGTTCAAATCTGCCGCAGATACAGGAATTGTTATCTTCGTCGAAGGTTTGTGTTTTTTTTATCGATCAGGATCAAGTTGTTAGGCCTGATGAAATAGGATCTGTGGGTTACATCAAAAATAGTGCTAAGGAAAATAATTGTGCTGTTCATGAATATGAACTTGAGGTTCAATTCCGGTGCAGCGGATCAGATGCATTTGTAAACTGGATTAACAACACATTAGGCATCCATCGAACAGCTAATGCTATTTGGTCAGGAAAGGATGAATTTGATTTCAGGATTTTTCAGTCTCTTGAATCTTTGGAGGAAGCAATAATAAATAAATCTCAGCAGGGTTTTAAATCGAGAATGACAGCCGGTTTTTGCTGGAAATGGTCAAAGAAACCAAAGGCAGACGGAACACTGCATGAAGACGTTCGAATAGATGGATTTCAGCGGCCCTGGAATGCCAGGCCAGAAGCAACAAGGTTAGCTAAATGTATCCCAAAAGCTACTTTGTGGGCCAATGATCCAAATGGTATTAATCAAATTGGATGCATCTATACTGCTCAGGGATTTGAATTTGACTATGTAGGTGTAATATTTGGCAATGATCTGGTCTATAATTTAGATGAACAGGAATGGGAAGGCCATCCTGAAAATTCAGGTGACCCTGTTGTGAGATGTTCAAGGGATAAGTTTATTAATCTTGTTAAAAATACTTATCGTGTACTTTTATCAAGAGGTTTAAAGGGATGTTATGTATATTTTATGGATAAAGATACCGAAAGGTTTTTTAAGAGCAGGATGGAGATTTCAAAGGGTTCTACTTCTACGATTTCATCCCAATAAAGTTTTAGTGGCGAACGTTAAATATTTTTTTGTTAAGAAGACAGGTTGAATTTCCTGATCTAGGGGAGTGAAGTGCTCCTCACTTCTTGATGTACATACTTCACTCCATCCTTAATTTTATTATTCATTTTTGTTTCTATATTTTATAAGCGAGAAATTAATAGGGATTTTTGGGATTAAATTTCTTAAAATGCGTAAAATACGAAAAAGAAATGAATAAAGCACTTAATCAGAGAAGATTTTCAATAGTCCATTGCCTGAATTTTGAGATTTCCATGAAATCTGAAGGAGTAAAAAATCCCGACTCAAATATTTTATTTCCTGGATAAACTTGGGCAATTACTGTATTTCTATGAATTCCAATATGATAAATTCCATTAATAAGATCAAAATTTCTTGGCTTTGCATTGAAACTATCAGGCTCAAAACCATGTTTTAAATCTTTAATAATAGACGCAATTTCTGTTCTTCTGGACGCAGATGATAGCTCTACCAGCAAGATAATATTGATTATTTCTTCATTTTTTTTACTTTCAAACTTTCTCAAAGAGGCATCTAATATTCTTACAATCTCTTCATCATCTGCACTAGCAAAGCTTACTGGCCACGCTTGAATACCACTGCCTTCATCGCTACTTTTCATTAAAGATATACCTTTATAACAGTTTAAATTATAGGTTTCAATTGGAGTTTCTAAGCATCCAATTTCATTTTTAATATTATTTAAAAGCCTTACTCTATTTTTTTTACTCAATCTGAAAGGTGATTCAAAAGCTTTTATTAGGAGAAAATAATCTCCCTTTATTTTTCCTTTTAAAGGCTTCTCTACATAAGTATGTACCCAATTTATTATATTTTGTATGTGAGTTTTTTCTTTTGGAAAGAGCCTTTTGAGCTCGATTGCCATTTCTTTTTCAGTACTTTCATCTATACAATGAAAGTCATAAATTGGCTTTCCCCTTTCTTTTTCATCAGCTTTCTCTTTAATTACGAAATTTGTTGATTCTCTTTCATTGTAGAACTCTAAAAATCTTTTAGTGATGAAGTGTTCAAAGTCTATTTCGCCATTTCTCATATTTTAAATTTATTCCTAAGTGGGATATGCTTCCAATTTTTAGTACTACCACTTTGAGGGTTAATTTTCGCTAACATCTTAGTTGGACAATTTGCCATTCTCTTTTAGATATTTTAGCGGCGACTTGCTCCCAAGCGCCGAATGTCTAATGCTTTGATTATAATACCTAATGCGTGCCTTAACAACTTTTTCCAAAGATTCAAAATCTTATTGTTCCCAAAGCAGCAAACAGTTTTCCTATATTAAAAAAGGGAGCCGGGATGCACTAATTTCAATTAATCAATAAGGAGAATCCTTTTTTGGGCGTGATATCAGCTCTTAAACCGCATTTCTTATAATTACCTATTCCCAGGTTTATATAATCTGTGGAATATTGAAAATATTAGATATATAGTTTTCTACACAACAAGGATATTGATAGGATAATACTGCATTTTAACTGCAATATTGCATGGGATCACAAATTATAGATATCATTTGAGATTCAATTTCCAAATTTTGCTTCTTGCTGTATAATAATTGTTAGAAACGAATATGAATCAAGAGTTGGATTATTTTTCTCTTATAGGAGACATAGAAACTAGAATTGGAGCATTGGTGCTGATGGCTGATTCTACCGAAAAAGCAATTGAAGAAATGAGTAACAGAAAATGGTTCGACCCCGAAAAAAGTCGTTTATATAATAAGGGAACTAAAAAGATTTTAGGTGGGGCCATAATGGGATACGAGGGTTTATATATTGAAACTATGATATTAGGTTTAGCCAAAGTAGTGGAAGATACAATAAATGATTTGGCAGATATGTTCGGAGTTAATTTTAATATATGGAAACATGAAAATCCCCCAATTGAATATCACGATAAAGCAAAAATTATACGCGCACTATCAAATATAACAAAACATAATCAAGGAATTATTGATAAATCCAAACAAAATCAATCAATAAAATTTTTAACTGAAAAGTTTGATTTACCTGACGTTTTGTTCGTAAGAGATCTGCTGTATTTGCAGAATTCAAAAATTGAAACTGATATTATAAAAAACATCTATTACATTGAGTCCTTCTTATTTAACTTAGTTTCTATTAAACTTGGTAAGGAAAATTTTTTTCCTAAGGTAGCTGATAAAAATATTGTTAATTTCATGGTAAAAAGACATTTGTCAGAAATACCTGGACAACAATAAATTTCTAACAAATCAATCGAGCGGATTTTTTCCGCGACTTCGCTGCTCCAAAAATCGCTCATTTCTAATGTTATCCCACCATCCTTTAAAGTAACTGGCGGTGACAGGTACAAAAAATCCAACTACGTAAATAAAATACAGGTTAGCTTCTACTTTGCTAAAGAATCTACATAAAGGTTATTCACGCTTTTCTTTACTGCAATTTTCAAATGTACAGAGAATCAGGATAAAAGACGATTTTAGGCCTCAAAAATCTCGTTTGAGCCTGTTTGTTTGCTGTGAATATAAGCAAAGTTTTTGATTGTGATTAAATTACTGTGGTCCATCGCATAATTGATTTATTAGGATTTAATTGAATATAAGTTCCAGTAATAAAAACAGCGATTTCCTAACATTTTATAACCTGGAGTTATAAGAAAATCTGTAAGTTATTTTATTAATAATTTGGAGATCAAGGATAAAAATCATCCCCCAACTTAATCTCTAAAGACTATTGACCTTTATGAAGACGCACTGTAATATTTTATTTTAGTCCTTAGTATGATTGGACTATATTTAGATGAAGGGGTAAATTAAAATTTCGCAAAAGGTAATTTCTCTTCCGTCCGAAAACCTTAAACGATCAAAAATTTGTCCCTGATGCTATAATAAAGCTACTTTTTACATAAATGATAATAGATTGTCTAAATTACTTTAAACCTTCAAGGAGATAATTGTATGGGATATTTAGTAAAAATCAGCGATGATAATATTGAAATCATAAAACCCAAATCATTTGAAAAAGAAGAAATTCTGCAGGAAATTGTAAAAAATTATCCTGAAATAATTCCCTTAGAAAAGATTGATGAAAATTTTGATCCTATTCTTATTGTTGGAAGAGAATTCCCTTTGGAGGAAGCTGGATCTATTGATTTGCTTACAATTGATGTTTCTGGCCTTGTAACCATCATTGAATTTAAACTCGAAAAAAATACTGATATAAGAAAGATAGTCGCACAGGTCATCAAGTATTCTGCTAATTTATGGGAAATGAGTTATGATGTTTTAGATAAAAAAGTGCAAAGTTTCTTTAATAGTAGCAGGTGTGAAATTAAAGAACTAAAAAATAAAACATTAGTGCAGGCCGTCAAGTGGCATTTTGGGAAAACAAAAAAAGAAGCTGAAGACAGAGAATTTTCCTCCGAAGAATTTATAAAAAATGTATCTAGTAATCTCCAAAAAGGAGAATTCCGTTTAATTATTTTCTGTGACAACGTGGATGAAAGAACAAAAAGATCAGTTGAATATCTTAATAATCTTTCAAATTTTGATTTCTACTGTGTATCTACAGATGAGTTTGAAGTAGATGGAAAAAGTTTTTTTAAGTCGAGTTTAATAACAATAGATAGAAAAAAACTACTGCTGGGAGAAAACGAGCTGGCAAGATAAGTTTTGATGACTTTTTAAACTCTATTCCGAATAAGTATAGAGAAATATATAAATTTTTTGATGATATAATGAAAGGGATAGATGGATATTACTCCATGGGAACAAGAGGATTCGCTTTTTATTTACTCTTGGGGGAACATAAAATGAGAGCTTTTGAAGGACATCCTAATTACATAGCCCTTATATCAAAAAATTACGTCGATAAATATTTAAACAAAGAAGAGTTAATAGTGACAGAAAATGCAATAAAAGATTATGAAGAAAAAATAAAAAACATAAAACCATTTAAAAATTCTTTTAAATCTAAGGGAGTATATCCTATTTATAAATATAGTCGGATTAAGCCAGACGAACTTAAAGAATATTTCAATTTCATAATTGAATGGTATAAAAAATGGTTTACGGAATGAAAATAGATATTAGAGCAAATATTAATCAAGAGGGTTATTATCATAACTATCATAAAGATGCTAATATTATCTAGCCGGAGGCTACATAATGACACAAATTCAACCCGATGCCATTCTCATAGGACCTTTTTGGCCAGAAAAGGTAAGAGTAATATCCGTAAAAACCATAAGTGAAAATCAAATTAGAATAGAAGCAGTTGGTCTTGATACGCAAAGATTTTATAATCCGATTTTGTCTCCACAAGATATAGACCTCCTCGAAATCATCGAAGAAAGACCATTTAGTTTTAAAGCAGACGGTGAATCTTTATTTCTTTACCTCGAAGCTCATCGAATAAGAAATGCATTTCAATTTGATCCACTCTATGCAATAAATGTTTCCCAGGTTGATCCTTTACCTCATCAGATTGAGGCTGTTTACCATTATATTATGCCTAATCCTCGCATACGTTTCATGCTTGCAGATGACCCAGGGGCAGGTAAAACAATAATGGCTGGCCTCCTTCTAAAAGAATTAAAATATCGCGGCCTTGTTGAAAGAACTCTCATTGTTGTTCCCGGACACCTTAAAGATCAGTGGAAGAGAGAATTGAAAGAAAAATTTCAAGAAAATTTTACTCCGGTGGATAGAAATATAATGAATGCAACTTGGGGCCAAAATTATTTTGCAGAAAATAATCAGCTTATTATATCAATGGATTTTGCTAAACAGGATGATGTGATGTTTTCTCTCAAAGATACAAGATGGGATTTAATTATAGTTGATGAAGCACACAAGATGTCTGCATATAAATACAGCCAGAAAATAAAGAAGACACAAAGATATACTTTCGGAGAACTTTTATCGCCGTTGACAACCTATTTTCTATTTCTTACAGCTACACCACATCGAGGCGATCCAGAAAATTTCCGTCTTCTGCTTGATCTCTTAGAACCTGGATTTTTCGCTGATACAGAAATGCTTGCCGAGTCTATCAAGAACCAGGATAATCCACTCTTTTTGAGAAGGTTAAAAGAAGATTTAAAGGATTTTGAAGGAGCTCCGATATTTCCACCTCGTAAAGTCGACACGGTTAAATATTACCTTTCAGAAGACGAAAAGAATCTTTATATACAGGTCACAGAATATGTTCAGAAACACTTTAATAAAGCTTTAGAAAAAGAAAAGCGTAACGTCACCTTCGCCCTAATTATTCTTCAGCGACGCCTGGCATCTAGTGTTAGAGCAATAAGAAAGTCATTAGAACGAAGGCATAAGAGGTTAACAGAGCTTTATAAGACAGGGGAATTTATTCAGCAGGAAGGTTATGATGAAGACTATCTCGAGGATTTAGAGGAAAAGGAACGCTGGAAAAAAGAAGAAGAACTATTAGAGAAACTCACCTCGGCAGAGACTCTGGAGGAATTAAAGGAAGAGATAGAACGACTAGAAGAACTCGTTGAACTAGCCCGCGAGGTCGAAAAGAAAGAAATCGAAACAAAGCTTAACGAATTGAAAAAACTTATGTGGGATGAAAATCTCCAGGATTCAAAAACGAAATTGCTAATTTTTACTGAAGCAAGAGATACATTGGAGTATTTGGTTGAAAAGTTTAGAAAATGGGGATATTTGGTTTCATGCATTCATGGAGGGATGAATCTTGATTCTAGGATTAAGGCAGAGAACGATTTTAAAAATGAAACACAAATCATGGTCTCCACCGAAGCCGGAGGAGAAGGTATAAACCTGCAGTTCTGTTGGATCATGGTCAATTATGATATCCCGTGGAACCCAAATCGCCTCGAACAGCGAATGGGCCGGATCCATCGTTACGGACAGAACCATGAAGTTCATATTTATAATCTTGTGGCATTAGACACCCGTGAAGGCCGAATTCTGGAGAAGTTATTCGAGAAACTCGCACTTATACGAGAGCATCTGGGGTCTGATAGGGTTTTTGATGTCATTGGAGAAGTTCTGGTTGGGAAAAATCTCAAGGATCTCATAATGGACGCCATTTCTAATAGAAGAACGATGGAAGATATCCTTAAAGATTTTGAGAGAATCCCCGATGAAGAGGCCATAAAAAAGGTAAAGGAGGCAAGCCTCGAGGCTTTAGCCTCTCGACATATAGATTTATCCAGAATTTTAGGGGAGCAGCGAAAGGCAAAAGAAAATAAACTTGTCCCAGAATATATCGAAGAATTTTTCAAGCAAACAGCCGATATATTGAATATAAAAATGGAAAAACGGCAAGATGATCTCTGGCGGATAGTCGCTGTTCCTTTTGATCTCCGCAATCAGCCCTATACTTTCAAAACAAAATTTGGTGAAGTTCAGAGAACATATAGTAAAGTATCCTTTGACAAGGAGGAAGCTTTCAAATCTCAAGCAGAATTCATCGCAATGGGACATCCGCTTTTAGAAGCAAGTGTAAAGACTATATTAGATAAGTATGAAGATAGTTCTCAAGATGGAGCGACATTTCATGACCCAGATGGGAAAATGGACGGGATTATTTGGTTCTTTGAAGCAGAAGTAAAGGATGGTAATAATGAGACTGCAGGAAAAAGATTATTTGCTGCATATCAGGATTTATCAGAGAAAAACCATAATCTATCCTTTGTTAATCCAGCAATTCTATGGGATTTAAAACCCATAAAAAGTAAAGAAAAATCAAACGATACTTCCCCTCAAGAGACCGATATTGACCAGAATATGGTTAAGTCCTTTGTCATTAAACGCGGGTTGGAGACCTATAAGACTGAGCTTCTGGAAAGAAGACAAAGAAATGCAGAGATAAAAAGAAAGTATGGGATCCGCTCCCTTGACTCAATGATCCTTGATTCAGAGGCCAAGATTTCAGATTATGAAACAAGGAGAATAAAAGGGGAAGACATTCCCGCAGTGGTTATCCAAAATGAAATGAGAAAAAAGGAAGACTTAGAACGAAAAAAGCAGCGCTTACTCAAGGATATAAAAGCAGAAATCCATCTCTATCCAACTGATCCTAAAATAATTGGTGTGGTAAGAGTCCTACCTCTGAAAGTTCATGAGGAAATGAGATCAAATGAAGAGATCGAAAAGATTGGAATGAAGGTCGCTATGGAATACGAACAAAGAAAAGGAAGGCACGCTGAAGATGTCCATTTAGAGAATTTAGGATATGATATTCGGTCGCACGATGACAAACAGAATTATCATTACATTGAGGTTAAAGCAAGAGCAAAAGAAGGAGCTATTTTACTTACTCCCAATGAATGGCTCATGGCAGAAAGGCTGAAGGATGAATTTTGGCTTTATGTTGTTATTAATGCGGCTCTAAATCCTGAACTGTATCTAATTCAAAATCCTGCTTCCAAACTAGAAGCTTTTAAGGAGATTGATATCGTTAGATACATAGTTAAAGAATGGAAAAGTATGGCAGAGGAAGCAAGATGACAAAAAAATCATTTATTGAAGCCGACTTTCCCATTAAAGAGGTCAGTGCAGAATCGGTAAGGGAAAAGAATATTCGCCATGGGCATATCTCAACTCTTCACATTTGGTGGGCGCGAAGACCATTAGCAGCTTCAAGAGCATCGATATATGCTGCACTTACTCCTGAACTTAAAGATGAGGATGATAGAAAGAAAAGAAATGAATTTATAGGCAAGCTTTCAAAATGGGAGAATTCGCTTAATAAAGATCTAATTGAAAAAGCAAGACAGGATATTTTGGAAGCAAATCATGGAAAGGCTCCAAAAGTGCTTGACCCATTTGCTGGTGGCGGCGCAATTCCGCTTGAAGCTCTACGATTAGGCTGTGAGACTTATGCCAGTGATTTAAATCCAGTAGCAACCCTTATTTTAAAGTGTACACTTGAATATCCTCAAAAATACGGCCATAGAATGAGGAAGATAAAAGATGAAGTCGGAATGGAGCATGAAGAAGAATACAATCCTCTTCTTGAAGATGTAAAAAAATGGGGAGAATGGGTTTTAGCAGAAGCAAGAAAAGATATCGGGAGATTTTATCCCCTTGATCCTGATGGTTCCATTCCTGTTGGATACATCTGGGCAAGAACAATACGGTGTAACAATCCTACATGTAACGCTGAAATACCTCTCGTAAGACAGACCTGGCTGGCGAAAAAAGATAATAAAAAAGCTGCTTATAAGATCTTATCAAAGGGGAATAAAGTTGAATTTGAAATAAGAAAAGGTAAAGAAATTGATTTTGACCCTGGAACTGGAACAATATCAAGGGCCAAAGTCAACTGCCCTTGTTGTGGTTCGGGGTTAAGTCCGGATGAGGTTAGAAAGCAATTTCAGGAGGGGAAGTCAGGGCAAAGAATGATCGTTGTTGTCCTCCATCACCCTAATCGGAAAGGGAAAACATACAGATTAGCAACTGAAAAAGACATGGAGATTTTTAAAGAAGGCGAAGAATATTTAGAGATAAAACGAAAAGAATTATTTGAAAAATGGGGAGTTGATCCTGTGCCGAGTGAAGCTACACCTGAAGGAAAAGGAAGCGGTGCAGAAAGAGCATTTTCTGTGAGAAATTATGGAATGAATACCTGGGGCGATCTATTCAACTCCCGCCAGAAACTGGCTATTATTATATTTGTAGAGAAGGTAAGGCTTGCATATAAGAAAATGATTGAAGAAGGATATGAAGAGAAGTATGCAAAGGCAGTGGTGAGTTATTTGGCGTTGGGGATGGATATGACCACTGCATTTACTAACACACTTGCTAGATGGGAAAATACTTCTGAAGCAATTAAACAACTATATTCAAGACAGGCATTGCCAATGCTTTGGGATTATGCAGAAGTTAATCCTTTTAGCATGTCTTCCGGAAGTTTTGAAACTGGCTGGGAATATTATTACAAAGTAATAGAACACTGTTCTGAATCAAATTCCACTCCTGCTACCATCACCCAATCCTCCGCCACTCTATTGCCCTATCCTGATAACTATTTTGATGCAGTAATCACCGACCCCCCCTATTACGATAATGTACCTTATTCTTATCTTTCAGATTTTTTTTATGTCTGGCTAAAACGAACGATTGGAGATTTGTATCCTGATCTTTTTGCAACGCCCCTAACTCCGAAGTCAGAGGAAATAGTTGCCTATTCTTATGGAAAAGAAGGTTTCAAAGGAGGAAAGAAATATTTTGAAGAAATGATAACAAAGGCATTCAAGGAAATGCATCGAGTATTAAAACCGGAAGGAATTGCCTGCATTGTTTTTGCTCATAAATCAACTAAAGCCTGGGAAACTATCATCAATGCTTTATTAAATTCTGGCCTCTATCTCACAGCAAGCTGGCCTGTGCATACAGAAATGCAAGCAAGACTCAGAGCAAAAGAATCAGCAGCACTTGCTTCCTCTATCTATATGGTTTGCCGCAAACGCATGGAAGAAAAAACAGCTTATTTCAATGAAATTAAACCTGCTATTGAGGAAAGAATTAAAAGCAAGCTTGATCAATTCTGGGAAGAAGGGATTGGTGGAAGCGATTTTTTTATTTCGGCTATTGGTCCTGCCTTAGAGGTCTTTGGTAAGCATGCAAGAGTAGAGAAGCTATCAGGTGAAGTGATTTCTGCAAAAGAATTACTTGAATATGTGCGTAAGATCGTCAGTGAATATGCTCTCTCTAAAATTCTAAAAAGCCCTGATCTTGGAAGCATCGATAAAGAAACAAGATTTTATCTTCTATGGAGATGGACTTATAATTCAAAAAAAGTTCATTTCGATGATGCCCGAAAGCTCAGCCAGGCAGTCGGGATAGAAATCACAGAACAATGGAACACAGGATTTATAAAAAAAGAAAAGGAATATATTTCAGTCCAAGACGCAAAGGAAAGAGGGAGAAAATTTCTTGAGAGAGGAAAATATAAAAATATGGTTGATGTTATTCACGGAGCTCTACTTTACTGGGAAGCGAATAATCGAAAAGCAACTTCAGAATTACTTGAAGAAACTGGCAATTTAAACAACAATACCTTCTGGCAGGTAGTTCAGGCAATTTCTGATGTGCTTCCTGAAGGGGAAAAAGAAAAACAAATGCTCCAGGGATTCCTGTATGGAAGACAAAGCTATACAATGGTGAAAGAGAAAACTGAAGGATATCAAAGGAAATTATTTGAGGAGGAATGAAATGGTTTTACCATCATGGTGGCAAGTAACAATACCCCATAAAGATATAAGAGAAAATAAATTAAGCGAAGCAATTTTTGCAGCAGATTTAGGAGATGTTATTTTAGGAAAAGCCCCTCAAGAATATCAGGATGCAAGTTTTTTCTTCCAAAAGACTTATTTGACCAGCGGTTTAAAGAATCTTCTTGAAAACGTGCTATCTTTGCTCGATGGGGGGAGAGGCGACCCTGTTATTCAGGTCCAGACTCCATTTGGAGGCGGAAAAACCCATGCTCTTCTTGTTCTTTATCATTTTGTAAAAAATAGAGATAAGATTAAGCATTTAGAAGAGCTTTCTTCTTTCCCTGAGATAAAAAATGCAAAAGTTGCTGCTTTTATAGGAACACATGCAGATGCTGTTTCCGGCAAAACTCCTTGGGGGGAAATAGCAAAACAACTTGGGCATTATGAAATAATGAAAGATCATGATACAAAGCGTATTGCTCCCGGAAAAGAAAAACTGCGGAAATTACTCGAAATCTCTGGCCCTACACTTATATTGATGGATGAAATCTTAGAATATATCGTTAAAGCCAATCGTGCAGAAAAACTTGAAAAAATTACTCAGGGCCAAACTTTAGCCTTCATGCAGGAGCTATCTGAGGTAATTGCTGCAACTAAAAGCTGTTGTTTAGTAATTTCTTTACCTTCAAGTATTCTTGAGAGTTACAGCGAAGATGCAGAGAAAGCTTTACAGCAATTGCAAAAAATATCAGGCCGAGTTGAGGCCATTTATATACCAGTTGAAGGGGTCGAGCTTTATGAAGTGATACGTACTAGATTATTTGAGAATTATGGAGAGGAGAAAGTTCGTAAGCAAGTGGCTGAAAGCTTTTTCATGCTATATCAACGTATGAGTTCAGACGTCCCATCAGAAGTGAGGGAAATAAGCTACAAAGAAAGGATTGAAAAAGCTTACCCATTTCATCCTGAGCTTATAGATGTCCTTTATGAGCGCTGGGGTTCTTATCCTACGTTCCAAAGAACAAGAGGAGTTTTGAGACTACTGGGGGAAGTGGTTGCTGATCTTTATAAGAAAAAAGAATATGCGCCTCTTATTCAATCATCTTTAGTAAATCTGCGGAATCAAACCATTCGAAGGGAATTTATTAAACATATAGGGAATGAGTTCGAGGCTGTGATTGCTTCAGATATAGCTGGAAAAAATGCCAAAGCACCGCAAATAGATAAAAAAATGGGAAGCGAATATGAGAACTACAATATTGCCAGGGGAGCTGCCACATCCGTTTTTCTTTATTCTTTCAGTGCTGGTGAGAGCAAATTCACAACATTACCACGTGTAAGAGTCGCACTATTAAAGGAAGGAATTCCGACTGCTATAGTTGGTGATTCTGTAGCTAAACTTGGAGATGAACTGTGGTATTTCCATTCTGAAAAAAATATGTATTCTTTTCGAAATCAGCCGAATTTGAATAGAGTTATCATCGATAAAGAAGAAACAATATTAGAAGATTTAATACAGGAGGAGATAAAAAGCCATATTCAAAAGTTTACAGGAAATTTGATGGATGTTTATCTGTGGCCAGAAGAAAGTTCTGATATTCCTGACACAAAACGTCTAAAGCTTGTTATTTTTGACCCTGATTTCTCATTTCAAGCGAAAAAAGGCAAACAATTGGTTGAAGAAGTTTTTAATAGAGCCGGAGTCGGTTTGAGAGCGTTCAGAAATGCACTCATTTTGCTGTTAGCGGATGAAGATCATTATAATTCATTAAAGAAAGCGATGAGGAGGTTTTTAGCGGTTAAGGGTATTCAGGAAGATCATTCTCTCTTGGAAACTCTCACATCTAAAGGAAAAGAAGAACTAAAAGAGAAATTTAAAGATGTCCAAGAAGGAATTCCTTTTAGGATGCTAAATGCTTATAGGCATTTAGCATATTTAGGAGAACAAGGAATTAGCTGGAGAGATTTAGGAATGCCCACTATCCGGCAGAATTTAAGCGAAAGAGTCCTTCAGTATTTAAAAGATCAGGAAAAATTACTTTCTCTTGTGACCCCGAAATATATTTTACAGAAATATTTTGGGCCTGAGGAAAAGGAAAAGACAGCAAGAGAGATATATGATTTTTCTTTTAAGGCTCCGGGGATGCCTCTTTTAGAAAATGAAAATGTTCTTATGGAAGCTATTAAGAGAGGTGTAAAAGAGGGGATTCTTGGTTTGCGTGAAGATGGAGATATTTATTATAAGCAGCTTGTCAGCCCAAATATCTATTCAATTATTTTAAGAGGAGATTTTGCAGAAGAATTAAAGAGGAAACAGGCAGAAGAAAGGGGAGAGAGAGACGAAGGTGAGTATACTCCAGGAGAACTGCCAAAGCTTCCAGAAATCGAGGAGGGAGAGAAGAAAAAGGGAGAAGTAAAGAGATTGAATTTAAAAGCTATTATCCCTTGGGATCAACTATCTTCTGTTATAACCGGAGTTATTCGCCCCCTTAAGGATAAAGGTGGGGATCTTAAAATAACTTTGCAAATAGATGCAGAATCTGAGGAAGGTTTTGACCGAAACACCCTTGATTTAAAAGTCAAAGAGACTCTGAAACAAATTGGAGGAGAAATAGAAGAGTGGGAAGAGGAGTGATTAATGCCCATAACAAAAAATAAAGATGAGGGAGATCTAACATGTCATTTCAAATGCCAATAACTGTTAAAGAGGCAATTGAAAACATTCATGGGAAAAAATATTTATTGCCAGCAATTCAAAGGGAGTTTGTCTGGGATACAGAGCAAACAGAACGCTTATTTGATTCTTTAATGAGAAATTATCCGATTAGTTCTTTTTTATTTTGGAAAGTAAATAAACAAAAAGTTAAAGATTATCAATTTTATGAATTTATAAGAGATTATCATGAAAAATATAAAAAACATAATCCCAAGGCTGATGTCAAAGGAGATGAAGAGATTACTGCAATTTTAGATGGGCAACAGAGGTTAACTGCCCTTTATATTGGATTGAAAGGAACTTATGCATATAAATTGCCTAGGAAATTTTGGGACAATGACCAGGCTTTTCCAGAAAGAAAGCTTTATCTAAATTTATTAAAGAAATCCGATAACATTGACTTGGAATATGATTTTAAATTTATAACTGAGGAAGAAGCTAAAAAAATGGAAGAAAATAATTATTGGTTTAGAGTTGGTGATATTTTAGACTTAAAAGAACAGTTTCAGGTTAATGATTATTTAATTGGAAATGGACTTTTAAATTTAGATGATAAGGAAAAAGCGCAATTTGCAAACAGGACTTTATTTAAACTACATGCTGTAATCCACATTGATAGAAACATAAATTATTTTTTAGAAGAAGATGAAAAATTAGATAAAGTACTTAATATATTTATTAGGATTAATAGTGGAGGTACTGTATTAAGCTATTCTGATTTATTACTATCAATTGCCACAGCACAATGGCAAGAAAAAGATGCAAGAGAGGAAATAAATAACTTTGTCGATGAAATTAATAATATTGGAAAAAGTTTTAATTTTAATAAAGACTTTGTTTTAAAATCATGTTTAATACTGAGCGATATTCGAGATATTGCGTTTAAAGTAGATAATTTCAATAGAATAAATATGTTAAAAATAGAAGAAAATTGGGATATTCTTACAGACTGCCTTAGAGAGGCTATCTATTTGCTTTCAGTTTTTGGATATGACCGATATACTCTTACTTCAAATTATGTAGCAATTCCTATCGCTTATTACTTGTTAAAAAAGAACTTACCAAAAAATTTTATTTATTCTTCACATTATGTGGAAGATAGAAAGAATATTCGAAAATGGGTAACACTTGCTCTTTTAAAAAGGGCTTTTGGGGGGATCCCGGATAGCGTACTTAGACCAATTAGAATGATTATTTCGAAAAATGGTTCTTATTTCCCTTTAAATGAGATAATTGAAGAATTTAGAGGGACAACAAAAGCGCTTGAGTTCAATGATGAAGAAATTGAAAATTTATTTTTTTTCCGCTACGGTCAGGGTTATACGTTTTCAACACTTGTAATATTATATCCATCTTTGGATTTTAAGCACGTTTTTCATATTGACCACATTTATCCCAGGAGTTTCTTCACTAGAAAGAAATTAGAAAATAAGGAAATTGGAGAAAATAAAATTGATTTTTACATGGAGAATTATGATTGTCTTCCTAATCTACAGTTATTAGAAAAAATACCGAATATTGAAAAATTAGATAAGGATTTCGATATGTGGCTTAAGATGAGTTATCCGAACGAATGGGAAAGAAAAGAATTTATGAAAAAGAATTATATTCCTGAAAATTTAGATTTGAGTTTTCATAATTTTGAGGAATTTATCAAAGAAAGAAAAAAGTTGATGGCTGAAAAGTTTAGATCAATTTTAAAGTTATAAATTTAGGTTGATTGATTTGACTTTATAAAAAACACAGATTTGGTCTTGAAAAATAAATTACTTTATTCTTCACTCTAGAATTAAATAAATAGGTTACAGTCCTCTTTTATTCATTAAGGAAAAAAACTCGAGAAAATGACATTAAAGATACCGAAGAAAGGGAAGTCGAGCAGAAAAAGGAAGGATAAAAATAAGGATATAGGTATTATGTCCCGAATTTATGTTTAATAAAATATATTTAATTTAGAATTGAATCTTATTTGGAAAAACAGAAAATAAGGGGAAAAATCAATGGATAAGAATGAATATAAAGAACTCTTTAAAAAATTAATAAGAAAGAAACATGGAATGGAAATTTATTTCGAAAAGATTGAAGCGAAACTCGATCATTTGAGGAAAGGAAATTTTCTTGCTTATTCTGACCTTGAAATTATTGGGGATGATAGCTGTTGGCCGTTTAGTAAACATTGGATGTGGCCAAGTAAAGAACAAGTAGAAGAAAAATTAAAAAAAACGAGTGGATGGTTCGTAAATTTGCCAGAAAATGAAGAAAAAATTATAGGCGATTTAGATGGTATCTTTAAGAATATTGCTCTTGTCTCAATTATCCTAAGATTCGTTCATCCAAATCTTTACGCAATATATTCTCGCCCTTCATTAAAAATTTTGAGAATAGAAAGAGGTTTTAACGATGTAGAAGAATATTTGAATTATGTTTATTTAATGAGGATTCTGAAACACAGCTTTAGAGTCACCAGAACTGCAGACATAGATATAATAGTATGGGCAATTGCCTATGAAAAGGGAAGCTATATTAGGCAATTAAAAGAATTGCTTGCAGAGCAACTTCCTGAAAATCTTACGCCTGAAGATTTAATAACTTTTTTGCATGGCAACCCTTTAAAAATAGCAGAAGTGTATTATCGAAAAAAAGTTATCAAAATAGCAGGTTTCTGGGTAGCAGAAGCTTTTGAGAAGTTTCTTCGAAAAGAATGTATTTCATTGTTAGGATTTATTCCCGCAAGAAAAAACGGAGAAATTCTTACTTTGGTTGACTTGTTATGTAAAACAAAAAAATTTAAATATGAATGTGACAAATTACATAAGTTGAGAAAACTTAGAAATAAGGCTGTACATCCATTAGAAGAATTTACAAAAGATAATGCCAAATATTTTCTTAAAACACTGGAATATTTAAAACAGTTAAGTTAGAGAATGAATAAATTATCTTTTTAGGATTTGATAATTATGTAGCAAGGAGGATACCAGAAATGCAAATATATCGTATCATTATTAATGATTTCCGCTCGATTAAATATCTTGATTTTAAACCAGAGAAAACTAACCTCCTTATAGGTGGCAACAACTCTGGCAAAACAAATGTCCTACAAACACTTGATTTTGCCCTCAATCCTTATAAAAACTGGCATGAAGGCATCGTTAGCGAATACGATTTTTACAATAGAAACACTGTAGAAAAAGGAATATTAAGCGATGGGGCAGAATGTACAGGAATCAACATAGAAATTTGGTTTAGTGATTTTATAAACGGAGAAGAGCATCAAAATGATTGGGATATTTGCTTGGAGCATATGAATAACAGGGATGAAATTGTTTATTATGATGAAGAAAGTAACAAAGAAACAGAGAAAATCGTGCGAGTTACTGCTGAATGTCATGCGGATCTAAAACCGTTATTTTATTTCACGAAACCAGACTTAGAAAAATCCTTTACTCGTCGCGACAAAGAACAAATAGGATTCCACTTTATTCCTGCCTATCGTAATCCTCTATACGAATTATCTTTCTACCAGAATTCTTTTCTTTCAAACTTACTTGAGAGGGAAGAACTTAAGGAAAAAATCGAAAAAGTCATTGGAGAAATAGGTAAATCTCAAAAAGTATTGTTTGAAGATGAAAAATTCCAGAAAAACTTTGAATCTCTAAAAAAGGCAATACAAGATCTTAAATTAATTTCCCCTGAAACAGATGCTATGGAATTAGAACCATTGGGAATTAGTGAGCGGCGTACTTTGCAAAATTTTGGGCTTGTATTTCGTCCGCGATCTACTGAAAGGCTTGTGCCTCTGAAAAATCAAGGGCTGGGGGCACAAAACGCAATGCTAATTTTGGCAATACTTCAAACTATTAAAGAAGCAAGACATGAAAATTTAATCCTTGCATTTGAAGAGCCTGAACAGAATTTAGAACCTTACTATCAACGACTGCTTGTAAAAAAGCTTCTTAAGCCAACAACAAGAAATTTTCAAATTTTTATGACGAGCTATTCTCCAGAAGTTATTAAAAGCTTTAGCTTTGCCAATATTTTCTTAGTTCAAAATCAGGAAATGAAACATGACTTGCTTAAAATTTCTAAAGAAGAGAACACAACGCTGGAATGGCGTAAGTTTCTCAATCATCTTGAGACAAGAAATAAAGAACAGGTAATCGGTGGGATATTAGCCCGATTTGCCTTATTAGTTGAAGGAGAAGCAGAAAAGGGCGGGTTACCAGTATTTTCACAATTAAGTAGTAGAGGGTTAGACGATGTGGGAGTTGAACTTATTTGGTGCGAAGGCATTGGGGAAATCCCCAAGTATACAGAATATTTTAAAAGGCTAAATATTCCTATCATTGCTTTATGCGATAAAGATGAGAACATATGTAGTGTAAAACAAAGAAATAAAATTGCCCTAAGGGCAGATTTAACAGTAATCTGGGCTAACTACGAAGAATCTCTACTGACTTCCCTGGAATTATCTTCGCCTTCAAAATTTGCTGAAATCTGTTGTAGTGAATATGATTTTGATGAAAATAGAGACGTGTTTTTAAAAAACTCTTTTGATGTAGAAAAAACACCTCCTGAGTTAAAAGAATTTTACAGGAAAGAAAAGGACCAGCTTAAAGATTGCTCTGATTTCGAGAGACTTCTTAGCCTTTTAGAAGAAAATGATTTACTTCATTGTTATCAGCAGTTTTTTCTCCATAATAGCCTTGCAAGTATCCGACAAGCACGTCTTGTAGCAAAAGAAATATGCAAAGGGAACGAGGAAAATATTCCTCCTGCAATTAGCAAACTAATTACTTTAATAATCGAATTTTGTGAAGGAAGACTTCATGGAAATACTGGAGATGTAATCAGGGTAAATAGTTCTAACATAGCCAAAGTGATTCAATCTATCCCTTACATCGTAGAGATACTCAATGAGTAATTTTGATATTACAGAAGATAAGAAGCCGATACTCGATCTTATTGAAAAAAGCCTTTACGGGAAGCGTTTAATTATTGTAGAGGCACCACCAGGTGCAGGAAAGACTTTCTTATGTGTATTGTGTGCAAAAAAACTAATTGAGACAAGAAGTATTGGCGTCAATCAAAAAGTACTTTCTTATTGCCTCACGAGTAAATCTTACCATAAGCGTATTGTTGCCTCAACAAAGATCTTACCCAGCAAATTGAGTCTAACGTCAAAGTCTGAACACAGATTAGGCCTCCTAAATTGCATTTTGAACATAAATTGAATGATTTCGCCAATTTGTTAAAACTATAAAGCTCTCAGAGCCGCTACATTCAACGATCTCAATATTGTCCATATCAAAAGACTAGGGAATAAAACTATTTTAGGCACATTTTATTCATTTTATCCTTACTCGGAAGGT
>Ga0315547_1001343_pt1 | contig 19748 bp, 23 predicted proteins | sample SalMarSW160240MG_2_FD_202542 | JGI IMG/M metagenome (GOLD analysis project Ga0315547, IMG submission 202542) | Salt marsh sediment microbial communities from the Plum Island Ecosystem LTER, Massachusetts, United States - Salt Marsh Sediment SW1601-240 ...
ATAGTTTTATCCTTTTCCTGCTGGCCATCGTGTCTCCTTTCTGAACTCTTGTTGCTTTCAGTAAGAGACCACACGATGGCCTTCATTTTCAAGTCCTTTTTACACCACGTACTGGGACTATACCAAGCTAGAGGGGATAGCGTGGTGTAGGGAATACATTGAAAGAAATATAGAGGTTATTATGGAAATAGAAATATACTGGCAGAGACCACTTTCACTTATCGATGGAACACAAGAGAACCGAGTATATACGATAGAGGATAAATCACCAATAACTGACGCTCCTGGTGTTTATGTATTTGGTAGAAGACATGGAGATAAGATAATACCTCTATATATCGGAAAAGCGAATAATTTAGCCGTTAGAGTATCACAACAGTTTAACAATGTTCAATTAATGAAAGGGATCGAAAATTCTCCTCAAGGTAAAAGGGTTCTTATATTAGGTGAATTGCAGCGAAAGCCGGGCCAAGTAATACAGAAAGTATTAAGAATAGCGGAATCTGCCCTGATAGAACATAGTCTTACGCAAGGATTTGATATTCTTAACAAACAAGGAAAGAACAGACCTACCCATTCCATTTATTTCACGGGCAACAGAGAGGCAAAAATATACAGTGGTAATGAAGTTATGACAAGATCAGTGAAATAGTATTATCGGCTATGGAAAATATAATTAAAAGTGAAGGGAAATAGTCATTGATATCTTCAATTCTAAACAACGCCACGGCGAAGATAGCCCGCTTTAATGATGAAGGGCAGCACTACAATCTTGTAGCTAGCGAAATTTATAGAAAACGTATAGAGCTTGAAAGCCCTTTCGTTGAATCATACTTACCATACATTATTGCTGGCTTGGCTACGTTTGATATGGGCAGGATGCTGGGGTATTCCCACGATAATGGGAACTTTGTAGTACGTCTCCGTGCAAAATTGCAGAAAATAAAACCTTTATTGGAACCACTTCTCGCAATTAACCTCTTGTCAATTGATTTACAGGGTCACAGTGGTGAAATTAGACAGGGTTATGAAGCTTTGTCATCTTCTGGACCCGGCGCTCTTCATCAAAACCAGGCAAAATCCTTCTACGTTGGCGCTTCGAAGGTTCTACACTTCCTGAATCCTGAGCTTTTTATTATGGTTGACAGTAATGCAGCTAGAGCTTTTAAGGCTGCTCATAATATACCTTTCAAGAACACTACACAACCCGGGTACTCAGCGGAGAGATACGTTGAGTGTATGAAATTGGCAAAAACAGATATCACCGATTACGGGAGTGACAAATTTCAAGCCCTCGAACCAAACACTCCAATCACCCGGATTTATGATAAACTTACCTTTGTCACCGGGTCTGAATAAACCTTTAGCAATATATTTGTCTTATCTTTTCTTCCACACGAAGTCGTGCATAATCTTTAAATCGGCCAACTGCTGGCACCGTTGTCGGCTCATTTGTTGACGTTGCTCCGCTTCTCCTTTCCGGTAACTCTCCAGTAGATAGTAACGCCATTCTCCATCGGTTAGTTTTCTTCTCAGTATCTTTTCTACGTCCGGTGCCAATATCGGCCTAAGCATGTCACAAACCCACATGAACATTAAAACCGGTAAGAAGTTGATAAGACTATCTTGCCACTTATTCATTACTTTCTCCTTTCTGTTGTTCTGTATGTTGCTTCACCTGAAGATTAAGCATGGCGGCGCCGTTTACCAGTAGCCAGCAGAATCCCGTAGTTATCTGGGGGGTAGCCTGGGGTGGCTGAATGTTGCGCAGTTTGACTCGGAAAAACCCTTTCTCCGGGTCGGCGTCAATGATCACCTCGCCACTACTGACAAGACCGGCCGCAGCTTGCTTACCTTGCTCTATCATTTGTTTTGTCTGTTGTTCTAAGTTCTCAATCATTGAATGCCTCCTCTATATCTTCTTTTGATGCCTCACTTGCTGGTCCCGGTGGTTGCGGACCAGGCTGATTCCCCGGTGATGCCGGTTGTCGATTAGTCTGACTAGGCGGCGCTTGTCCGGGTGGCGGCATACCCATGCCGGGCATACCAAACCCACCCATGAACGTTCCCATCAAATTCTGGAGTTGGGGTTCGATAAGACGGACCATCATGTCGCCCATTGGATTAGGCGAGCGACCGGCTGATTGCTCCTTCACCGCGCCAAGTATCTGTGGCATTGCCTGAGATATCACCTGCTGGGCAGCCAACTGAGCTGTCTCAACACCGCTCCCTTGCATGGCCCGAGCTGCTTCAGCCTGCCCTTTCTGCCATGTGGATAAAAGGTCGGTTAGTGGCTTAATTGTCTCGGTGAACATCCTTAAGCCCATCATAGGAACACTCATCCCAGCCATGAATATCTTTCGATCCCTCAAGTTGCCGTCGAATATCTCGGCTACATCACCCTCCAGCCACTCGGGTAGTACCGATTCCTTTTCTTTGCGAAGAGCAAGCGCACCATCCTTCGCTGTCGTTGTGGCAAAAGGCTCCTTCCCTGCTTTTACTCTTTTACGGATACGCTGCCTGACCAAGGAAGGTGAATAGCCTCTGGCTTCGATTTCCTTCTGGGTAAAACCTTCTTCCAGCAACTCGTCCACTTCCTGCCCCAGGTTTTCTTCTTCCTGATTGTTTTCTGTCATTTTTCTCTCCTTTCTAAGTTATTTCTTGGTTGCTTGCACAGCTAATTAGGCTCTAATATCCTATCCTGCATAGCTGGCATTCATATCTACTGCCATGAGACGGTTAGCTATGCGATCATTTCATCACCTCCTCTCTTAGCCCCAGGGGGGTGACCCGGTACACACTGATAGGGTATACCCCTCCAGGATTGATGACCCAAGTCTTGTTAGTTTTCATGTATCTCACCTATGGTTACCTCGCTGATCTAAGGAAAACCGGGCATAGGTAGGCTAGATGAGTGAAATGGGATTGTTAGCGTACCTGGGATTGTTGGAGGTAACTTGAACATCAGGTCACCTCCAGAGCAAGTCTCAAAGTGAAATTGTCTTTAGCAGACTGGTGAGGGCTTTGTTTCACACAAGGCGATACTGGTAAACGCCTTAAGTCGGGCACTAGCCGAAAGGGTAGTGCTTATGGACTTTACCATAGGGCGTAAAGGTTTCCTTACTTACCTGAAGTCTCTCGGCGGGAGCAATATCGTAAAAGTAGTTCCCGCCAGCGTTAGTGCTAGCGGGTCGCAGACTAACGGACACAAGAGGCTTAAGGTAGTTTGCGGGGCTAATACCAGCTACCTTGACGATATGGCTTGGGTGGGTGAGAAAACACCCTTGACCTTATGCGATGTCAGGGTAAGCCCTTCCAACACAGTCAAGCCTAACCTCGGAGCACTGGAGCTATCGGAAGTCCTGTCAAGGGTAATGCCCTTTACCGCTAAAGAGGATAACAGACCTGTTTTACAATGTGTCCTCTTTAAGGTGATAGAGGGTAAGCTCACACTGGTGAGTGCCGATGGTTTCAGGCTGGCGGTGGTGAAGCTAGACTATGACGGTGATGAGGGGCAAGTCCTGATAAATCGTGATGAGCTAAAGGGTGTTACCAGTGCCCTGAAAAGGGCAAGGCGGGTGAGGGTGAGCTTTGAAAAGAGCGGGGATAGCCTTGACGGTATGAGCCTTACTCTTGATACCGAGCTAATCCGCTACAAGTGGCGGGGTGCTGACGGCAACTTTCCCGAATACGAGAAGCTCATACCCGCCGACTTCAATACCTTGACCAGCTTTGACACTAACGAGGCGTTGAAAGCGGTAAGCTCACTCAAAGTCCTATCCGATAGCAAAGCATACCCGATAGACCTCACCATCGGCAACGGCAGGGTGATAATGTCCAATCCCGATGATAAAGGACAAGCCGAGATACCCGCCGACACACAGGGAGAGGGCAAAGTAAGACTGGATGGCAGTTACCTTGCCGATGCCTTGAGAGCCTGCGGGGGTATGGTGGAGCTGAAGCTCACCGATGGCAAGTCGCCAATGCTCTTTACCTCTCCCGACTATGAGCTGGTGGTAATGCCAATGCTCACCAGTGAAAGCCAGAAGCCAGAGGATAAGGCAGAACAGGCGGAAGCCGAACTCGCCGAGGATACCGAGCCAGAAGCCGAGACAACCGAGGTTGGGGAAGCCGATAAAGCCGAAGCGGTAGCCGAAGCCGAGGCAATCACCAAAGCCGAGAAGCCGAAGCGGAAGCGAAGCAAGGCAAAAGAACCAGTCGCCGTATAGCAACACAGCCAAAATTGAACGCTTGAACTCAGAAAACAGCCAACGCAGAGAAGCGGGGGATGACCCCGCTTTTTTGCTATTTTCAGGGGGTATTCCTGCCCCGATTGCGAGGGTGGGAGTGCCCCTTTTTTGTTGGCTTTCAAGGGCAGGGAGTGTCGATGCCCGATGGCAGAGGCAGACCTGGTAAGCCGTAAGACCTCGATGGCAGGGAAACTACCGGCGGTTGCGTGCTCAATGGAAGTCCAATAGGACAGGTGCACAGTGCGAACCACAACTAAAGAGAGTAGGCACTCCAGGAACTTCTCAGGGATTTATTTTTGGAAAGGGGGTAATACCGATGGAGAAACGCAAAGAGTATGCCGAGGGTGAAATCATCGACTGTCCCAGGTGTGGTGGTGATGACCTCGATTGCGATGAAGCTCCCGATAAGGCAAAGTGCCTCACCTGTGGGCTGGAGTTCGCCATCAGGCAAGTAGCTGTCTGGGAAGAGTGAATAAGCCTTAATCGGAATAGAAAGGGGGAAGCCAGTATGGCGGATAAGGACACTATTTTTGTCCTCACCAGGGAAGATGTCGTCGAGTGTGCCCGGGAGATGGGTATACCGGAAGAAACGATAACCGATGATGTTCTCGCCCAGGTGAGGAAGGGCGTGGAGTGGGGACTGGAGTGCTGGTCTGAGGTAATGAAGGAAGCCATCAATATGGCTCTCAAGAGCTAGCCCAGTTTATCTGCACCGATTTCACAGGGGATACTATGCCCAAAAACTGAAGGAAGGAGGGAATGACTATGCCAGTCAAATGGAGCGCTCTAAAAGTCAGTGAGGCGATGGATATGGTCGAGGAGTTTGTCGGCCAGGCCGTTGAACCGCTGGAGCAGGCCAGGATTGTTGCCAGAGAAGCCAGGAATATCCCGAACCTGCCCCAGTATGTCGACCAGTACCTGGTACGGATTATCGGCGAGATAGACCGGGCAATCGGCGGCAGCCAGTGGGAACCTGTCGGTCGTCTCAAGGCAGGAATACAGTCAGTCCGCGAGTCTTTGCCCGATAGAGCGGTCGACGAAGAGCGAAAAAGGCTTGAAAGCGGCAGCCAGCTAAGCTTGGTAGCCTGAGAACCGCCCATCTTCAAAGGGGAACCTATGCCTAAAAACTGAAGGAAAGGGGGTGAAAGTATGACAGGTCAGCTTGGCTTATTCGAAGGTGTAAAGCTGGATGAGCCTGAGCCAACCACTACAGTAAGGCTGGGGCGACGGACTGTCCAGATACCGCTCCGCAAGAGACGGCGGGAAGCCATCAAGCGCCTGATGGGAATACTGGAAGAGCTGGAAGGTAAGGATATCCACATCGGCTCTTATGATGCCGGTGGTAGACACTTCTGGCTGGATAATCTCAAGCTACCCAGGCTTCAACTAGAATGGCATCCTATCAGGCTCAAAAGCGACCAGACCTATATTCCCAGCGTCATCGTGCTCTGGGGAAGCAGGTCGGCTAGTGTCCGGATATTCACCGATTATCTGGTGGCCGTTCGAGAGCAGGAGTACCAGGGATACTGGCACTATTTACTGGACTTCCGTAACGGCTTTTACGAAAGCCGACTCGATGAATTTAAGTCTCACTACGCCTGTCTGCACATAACCAGGTTTAAGGACTAAGAAAGGAGGTTAGCCACAATTGAATAAGACAGTGGAAAAAGGTATCTCCGATATTGTGGGATGCCTTACCGACCCTATTATTGTGTTTCCGGGCGGATGGGGAGACACTTTGCCGGACTGGCTTAAGACAGCCATTACCCTGGAAAGGATGGTGGGGGACATGAAAGCGCTGAAAGGGGAAGAGCCGACAGGTACCGATACTGAAGCCTGCGCCTATCTCATGACGTTATCCTTGACTCAACCAATGGACAGCGACTGGACCCAAATTTACCTCTATATCGCTGGCCAAAGCTATAAGCGATGGAACAAGGGTGAAATGCCGGCTGATATTGCCGTAGATTCCCTCAGCGACTACCAAATGACAGAACTGAACCGGCTCAAAGCCTGGATATACCGACAACGGGTCAAAACCAGACTGGAAAGAGATAGAGCGGAGCGAAAGGAAAGGAGAGAGGAAACCGAAGCACGGCGGGAATCGGAACAGACTGAATTGTTCCAATTTTGATCCATCCAATCTATACGAAATAGGTCGAGGAGTACAACCTCGGCCTATTTTTTAGCTAGAAGCTGACAGATAATACCGTCAAAGAAGTCCTAAGTGTCAGGTTATGTCTTGGCTGCTACATATAAATTACACACCTAACACGATTTCATAATCCAACTGTTTCTTTCTCTCTTCCCAGTCTGGCATATAAATCGTGAGAAAATCATAAAAATGCTTGTTATGGCGTGGATACAGAAAGTGAATAAGCTCATGAAGTATTACATACTCAATGCACGGTCGTGATGCCCTGTAAAGATAATAATTCAGATTTATTCTATTATGCTTTCTGCTACAGCTTCCCCAAAGCGTGCTCATTTTTTTTACTATAATATCAGGCTTATCTATACCGTGCTTACCTATGATGGGAAACAACCTGTCAACGGTATCTATGTAATATGCCTTTGCTCTCTTCTGCCACCAGTTATTGAGTTGCTTTCCGATGGCAGGATAGTTTGACGAATCGGGAGTAAAAATGGTCAGTTTACTGTCCTCACACAAGATTCTCTTCTGCGGGGCATTCTCAATAGTAATAACAATTTGCTTCCCTAAAATACGAGTTGATGTACCGGAGCGAATGTTTTGTTCTTTCTCAATGGCCCTTGTTTTCTGAAAAGAATTCAACTTATCTTCTATCCAACTTTGTTTCTTCGCGATAAATCCTATAATCCAAGCATCCGGAGTTGTATCAGGAACTGAAAGTTTAATCTCGCCGGTGGGAAATACTTTCAGTCGTACGGTTTTTATTTTTTTCCGAGTCACTTGGACTTCAGCACGGTGGTATTTTACATTCACGAAGTATGTCATGATCAATACCTATTAATTGCTGTTCTCATTACATTCTCGATCAAAATGTCGATTTGTTCCGGCGGCAAATCAAGGCCTTGCTCTTCTGCAAAATCCCAAAGAAGGTCATCCATTGCCTGATTCATTTTTTTATGAACGGTCGTGCTAGTTCTCCAATCGACGCGTGTATAATCCCTAATTGCAGAATTAATATCTGATGACAGTGCACCAATTTTTTCATCAAACACTGTGTTAACATCTGGGCAATGTGCTTTCAGCGTTTCAGCGATGACTCCATAAAAGGCTTTTGCATCGTTGTCATCATCAATATTTGCTGGATATTTATGACCAACAAATCCCTCGCGAAAATCTTCAGCCAACCTGCGTATCTGTGTGAGATAAGAATTTTCGTCCCGCGATTTCCTATATTCCGCGAGTGTATCACGAATACGCTCTGAAAATTTTTTATACATCAAAGGGTCATCATATCGTCTAGCTTCCAACTCCGACACGAGCCTTGTCCTGATGTAGGCAGCCTTCGCTTTTTGCCCATCTATTGCTTCAAGTTGCCTATTCATCGCTTCCTTATCGTGAATAGCAACGGGTTCGACAATAATCTCCACTGGCTCAGACGTTACAAACGTATTAAGCAAACTGCGGATACCATCTTCATATTTACTAAAATCGGCCTTTTCGGCATATATATTCATAATCGACAAGCGTAATTTCTGAAAGAACAGCAAATCACCTTTATATTTCTGCATTTGCTCGAAGCCGATAGATTCATATAGCGAATAGCTACTTACCGCAAGCGACATTAGCCTGGAAAATACGGACAGTTTCTCATAGAAGTCTTTACGAAGTTGTACGTTTGTGACATCGTCATCGCTATCAAAGAATGCCTGCCACTCTCTCGGGTTGTTACGGTCAAAATCCTCAATAGCAAAGAACGACCATAAGTCCTCGTGCGCTTTTCGTAGAGACTCTTTCTGCTCGCTTGCTGTGGAAATGGAATCGACGAGATCAGATGTATCAAAGCCCGAGAAACCGGATTCCGTATCGCTGTATATCTCCATAGCAGAGGTGAGCTTTGCAAACAAACCCCAGTAATCCACAATTAATCCGAAATCCTTTCCCGGATAGATACGATTGGCTCGTGCTATTGCCTGAAGTAAGGTATGATCCTTCATAGACTTGTCTACATAAAGCACGGCAAGAGGCGGTGCGTCGAAACCTGTCAGCAGCATGGACTGAACTACAACGATATCAATATCCTCACCGCCGATAATATTGTTTTTTACATAGTCTTCGTATTCTCCACGATTCTGTCCGAATCGAGGATCAACTTCATTTTTAAAAAAATCACGGATTATTTGTTTGTTCTGAGTGGATACCCCACCTTCGTCACCCTCGGAATCTACAGAAGCGTCGCATATTAATGTTGTAGCACGGACACCACCAAGGCTGTTAATGGAATGCTGTAAATCGATGGCTACCGCGCGTGAAGAAGCCGCTACTATTGCCTTGAATCCACGGGGCTTGCAGTAAGACAGAAAGTGTTCATGGATATCAAAAGCAATCATAGTAAGACGTGGCTCAGTACGTGCCAATGGAGTAAACTGGCTCCACTTGTGTCGTATGGCCTCTTGCTTTTCATCATCCAGCGGAGTGATAATGTACTTCAAATAGTCGTTAATTTTATCGCTCGTTACGTCCTGTGGTATGTAGCGACCTTCATATACCAGCGGCACAATAACCTCATCACGTATGCCTTCCTCAAAGCGATAAGGCTTTCCGATCAGTTTACCGAATTTACGATAAGTATTGCTCTTATCTTTCTTTAAAAGAGGAGTACCAGTAAAGCCTATCTTTATTGCATTAGGCAGCACCTCGTTCATCATATTATGAAACTCACCAGTGTGGGAACGGTGACTCTCATCAACAAGGAGGAAAATATTATCTTCCAGAACTCTGGTGCGTCCGCGAGCAGCAGTCTCAAATTTGTTGACAGTGGAATTGATAATGACCTCACCAGGATTCTTCAGCAACGTGATTAGACCCTTGCCGGTTGTGGCTTCACTTGGCTCCATGCCAGTATGGATAAAGTTGTCGCGCAATTGTTTAACGAGATTGATACGGTCGCAGACCAATACAAAACGCGGATTCTTGATATCTGGATCAGCCATAATACGCTTTGTAAGCATTACCATCGTGAGCGATTTACCGCTACCCTGCGTATGCCAGATTACGCCGCCGCGTGACGGCGCATCATCTCTACCCTTGATGCGGCACATAGCGTTTTCCACGCCGAAAAACTGTTGGTAACGCGCTATTTTCTTGATATTATTGTCATAGAGAATATAAAAACGCATCAGTTTCAATAACCGCTCTTTGGAAAGCAAAGAGACGATAATTTTGTCTTGTTCAGTAATATGCCTGTCTCCCGTATACCGCTTGGCTGCATCTTCCTGCCAACGCTTGTCTTCCTCGGTCCACCTACAGAAAAAGTCGTGAGAAGTTCCTGCTGTGCCATATTTAACCTTCTCTGGATTCATTGCGATGACTAGCTGAACGTATTTAAAAAGCTGCGGGATATAATCCGACTGCCAGTTGCGAATATTCTGCTTAACACCTTCATCGACATCCACGCTGGATTTTTTACATTCGATAACAACCAAAGGAATACCGTTTACAAGTATGACGATATCGGGGCGAGCGAATTTACCATTCGACCGCTCCACAGAAAATTCATCCGTTACCTGCCAGATGTTCTTTTCGGGGTGATCCCAATCGATATAACTCAGGTCGAAAGACTGCCGCCCGCCATCATATAGTTCAACCTCACAGCTTTTTCCAAACAGTAAACTATCATAGATAGTCTTGCTGGCGTACATCAGTCCGCGCTCTAGTAACACATCCAAATCACGTATAGCCGCTCCGATGGCATGGTCTGGGAAAGGTGTCATCCTATCGCGGTAGCGAAAGGACTGCCCGGACATGAATTCCTTAATTACATCCGGAAAAACAACTTGTGAAAGCCGGGCACGTTTCTGCTCGGCCTCTGCTCTTGGGATGTACTGGAAACCCATCGCCTGGAGCTGGCGTATCACTCTATCTTGGGACTCCGGACGTTCGTTAAAAATCGTATGATCTGGCATAGCTATTCACTCCATACAGGATTGAAATTTGGGCAAAGCAGAACTAGCCTGCTTTGCCCAAATCAATGTTACTCTTTGTCCTTAGGTGGGCAGGGATCGTTGCCATGGCTATCGGATTGTTGGATTTTCCCGTCTTTCCCATGGATGACGAATTCAGTTCTTTCGTTCTGGCTTATGCCTCTACCCGCGTCGATGGCTTCCTGTTTCGTTTCATAATGACCGCTGCTACGTTGCGCATTTTCACGCTTTACATCCCAGCCGCCGTGAGGATTTGGAACAACGTGATGCTCTTTCCTAGCCATTGTACGATCACCCCCTATGTGCTTTCGGGCAGCAGGTAGCACATCCATCCGCATCTGAATAGATACTTTTAGCTTTTGCTACTGCTTCCACTTCATCAGAGCAATAACCCACCAACTTCTTGCTGCGTATGTTCAGTTCGTTAGCGTGCTTTTCCGTATGCACTTCATGATGCAGACCCGGATTATGGGTCTGGTCATTGTTAACGTAATACCACTGACTCATATGAATATCCTTCCTGTTTGACAAATTCAAACGACTCATGCTAATAATTTAGACAGTTAACTTTCGTTTGAGCGATTAAGTCTGTTGCCGCAGATTTAATCGCTCGTTCTTTTTACTTTCATACGTATTACTCCTCCTTTCATATAGTGTATATAAACCTCAAAAGAGGTCATACCCTCACAATTCCCGTCAGTAGAAACTGCATCAGGGATTTTTTCTTTAACTGCCACTGGATGAGTTCCTGTTCCAGAAGATAAATTTCACGGTCAGCGACGGAGAGGACTTCGGCAATGGCAGTTTGCTCCTTTATTGACGGTAGTTTTACAACCACTCCGCTTATTAAATCGAGATTTAGGCCACCACGCGCACCATCTCCGGAAGAGAGTTTTCTCAATTCCCAGTAACGGTTCTCTAAGTTATGGTATAAGTATTCTGGAACAAAGTGTTTACTTGGAAATATGGCAGCGACTGACTGATTAGTGCAAAGTTCAACCCTATTAATTGCCACTGTTCCTCTTGTCTTCCCTTGACCAGCTAATCCTATTAAAACACAGTTCAAAGGAAGCATTTTTGTACCAGAATTATTCAGGCCTGCCTCTGTTATACGCCCTTCAACTTCGTAAACTTGTTTGAGGTTCAACTCACCGGAACTCATCCAGCGAATATTACCATTCCAATACTCCGCGTTCGAGGTTGATGGTGTCGCACCGGCACAAACTTGAGTTATCGCGCCTATCGTAACTTTCTCCCACTCGCTTCCCTCAAATTCCGGTAGACGGATGCCGCTATCTGGATTCAGGAGCTTCTGCATCAGCCATTTCTTACGGCGGCCGTTCTCCTCAATAAGCTGTTTTTTACGGTCAATTACCTCGTCACAATTGGTAAGTATTTCCGCAATTTTCTTCTGCTCGCAAATTGGCGGCACAGGTACAACACAGTTATAGAAATCCTTATCGTATAAATTTAATAGCCCGTCGTTGCGAACACCAGAATTTATGATTCGAAAAAGTTGATGATTAAGATATCCACTAATAAACAGATGTTTATAGTATTCCGAAACGAAATCATCGTGCTTAGGGCGAAAGCTGTCAAAAACATTCGGCACTACCGCTTTTTCCCAATCCTCCAACATATATACACAACCCTGGGGATAAGTTTTTGAGTTTCCCTTGTTATAGGAAAAATCACCTTTTTTTAGAACTGTATATTGTTCGTACTGCTTCCCCGAGATATTTTTTCCAAATTTGTCAGCTTGAAGCACAAATCCCTTCCCAGCAGTGATACTTAATACATCATATTTGCCATCGCCAGCCTTTTCCTTAATTGGAGACGCCAATTTACCAAGCAGCTGTTGGTTCCAGCTTAAGGGCATGTACACTCCAATCTTGTTTGAATACCCCTCCGGGACCTTGCCACATCGAAGCTGTTCAATACGCTCTTTTATCTCTGCCTTCATTTGTTATCACCAATTTTAAACAGCTTCTTCTGATCCAATGATAACAAGACTGTCTCTTCTTGCACACGGATGTCTATCTTAGTGGCGCCATCTTCGGTTTGATAGATAACCAACCCTGTATTGTTGTCGTTCACAAGCCCAATTCCTTAATATATTTATCCATCTGCGCTTCTACATCGGCAAGTTCCGCTTTTATATTCGCGATTTTGCCTTGCACCTCTTCAATATCAATTATTTCCTCTTCCTCAAAGGTATCCACATAGCGAGGAATATTGAGATTAAAATCATTCCCTTTAATCTCGTCAAAGCTTGATACGTGGGCGAACTTATCAATATCACTGCGGGATTTGTACGCGTCAATGATATCGGTAATATTCTTTTCCTCAAGTTTATTCTGAGTTTTATCCTTCTTGTAACGGAGGCTTCCGTTTTCTTCTTTACCGGAAGCATCAATGAACAGGACATCGTCCGTACTCCGGTTCTTTTTGAAAACAAGAATACACGCCGGTATACTTGTCCCGTAGAAAAGATTTGCCGGAAGCCCTATCACTGCATCAAGTAAATTTCTTTCAATAACGGTTTGCCGGATACGACCTTCTGATGCGCCACGGAACAGTACGCCATGCGGAACGACCGCTGCCATACGCCCATTCGATTTAAGACTGTAAATCATGTGAAGCAGGAAAGCCCAATCACCTTTGCTTGCCGGGGGAACGCCCCAGTCAAAACGATGATACTTGTCAAGATTCGCCGTCATCGTGAATTTCTTCTTGCCACCTTCAGAATTACCCTGCTCACCACCAGGATTAAAACCTTCCGCCCATTTATCCTGTGAAAAAGGCATATTGGCTACGATAACATCAAACTGCTTGAGGTTTCCGTCTGAATCAAGGTGCATTGGATTTGCCAGCGAATCTCCCCAGGCAATATTACGACTGTCAACATGTATGTCATGAATAAATAGGTTCATGCGCGCCATTGACCATGACGAACCGTTCATATCCTGCCCATAAATAGCAACCTTATCGATATCCGCTTGTTTCGCTGTCCGGATAAGCAGAGACGCCGAACCACACGTGGGATCGTAAATTTCCTCGTCATTACGTGGTGCAGTCAGGCGTGCCATCAACTCCGATACCATTGTAGGAGTGAAAAATGAGCCCGCCTTTTTACCAGCCTCGGACGCGAATTCGCCAATCATATATTCATATGCGTCACCAATAATGTCGGCAGGAGTTTTATCGCTCCCAGTTTCTATATCAGATGGTTTCAGGTCGAGAGGTTCGAAGTCTTCCAGCAATGTACGTAGTTTTGTATTTTTCTGTTTCGTATTGCCAAGCATAGCCTCGCTATTGAAGTCGATGCTACGGAAAACGCCACGCAACTCTGGGTTGCCTTCTTCTATTCCGCGTAAGGCCTCGTTTATTTTTACACCAATCTGTACATCAAAACGATTATCATATAGGTAACCAAAACGCTGACTGTGTTCTAGCATAAAGGGGAGATTGCGTTTTGCTCTCTCAATACGCATAGTGTTAGTTCCATACTTCTTCTGTAGCCTTAATATATACTCTTCATAAGTATCATCGAGGTATTTAAGGAAGAGCATTGATAAAACGAAATCTTTATAATTTGCAGCATCTATCGTGCCGCGAAATGTTCCGGCAGCTTTCCAAAGTGTATTTTTTATATCATCAAAACAAGTTCTCACAGTTGATTCCTCCTATTAATTTACAAATCGCCCTGCTGTCGCTATCATCAGTCGTTCATTTTCAATCATATATTCGTTCAATAACTTTTTCCTTCGTTTCTTCAATAACCAAAGGTCACCAAGAAGCCTTTGCTTCTCATGAGGTATAATCTGAATAGATATTCCCATCAGCTTTTTCGCTGAAATGGCTTTTATCACTGCGCTTGCTCCGCATAGATGTTCAATTTGCTCCATAATACCGGGTTGTTCAAAAAGAAAGGCTAGATACGCCGGATATATCGTCGCAATCGGACGTATTATAAACAGATTAGTTGATACAACCGCTTGTTTGGGAGTATTTTGCACTAGGTAGGGAAAGTTTGGATTTAATCTTTTGATCAATACATCGCCAGCGCACACAATTTGCTCAGGCTTGACAGGTTCCTTTCGTATTATTTGAGAGAGCCTCTTGGCATCGCCGAAGTCGTCGTAGCTGTTAGGCTGAATATAGTAATATCTTATACCGCTTGTAACACCACGATCTTCGGCAACACCGGTTATAATTCGAGCTACTTCATCTAGTTGTCTTACTTGTGTATACACGCAATCACCTATATTCTGATGGCTATAATAGCAGACCCATCAGAATATGTCAATATATTCTGCTGTTAAAGGCTAACATTATTGTATTCCAATAAAATCCGCAATATACTAGGTTATGGAATACAGGTCTTCAGTAAATGCCAGTGCCTTTCTATAGCTAAATGAATACAAGCTGCTATCAAGGTGGCTAGAGAAGAATAAATACATTCGACGTAAACCCAAAATATCTTCAAGTGTGATATGATATCAATAGTTGTTGGAGCATTGGGATAAGCCTCTTCTTCTCAAACAGGAGTTCGGGAACTGTCCCCCAAGGCCCACTTTAGCGGACTAGAACCTACCCTCAACCTAGTTAATTGTGCGCATTGAGGATTTGTTGAAGCGCGGGAATTAACGATTTTTTCTCAAATAGAAGTTCGGAATGCTTGTTGATTGGCTGACTAGTCAGGATTCGAGCTACAGTGTGTCTGAGACCTGCTGTAGCAATATCCCTTGTTTATAAAACAAATTGGGTCAGATCGTGCAACCAACTTAATCTGAGAATCCCGAGGGCACATAATTCTCGTGTCTCCTTATGTTGTTGACTGGCATCATTTTGTATGCTAATAATAATGGCGAGCAAGAGGCAGCGGTCTTTTTCTTTACTATAAGCAGCGTGGTGACCGCACATGTGGGCTAAGAGCAATGAGGATAGGTATCACCGCAGACTTACACCTCACAGCCAGAGAAGACCACCCGGAACGATACAATTCTCTGGAGAATATTCTTACCCTACTCGAAACCGAAGGCAGCCAGACCCTCATAATAGCTGGTGACCTTTTCGACAATGACTTCCGTAACTATTCAGAGTTCGAGGGATTTCTGAAGAAGTACCCGCAATTCCAGATTCATGTCATTCCGGGCAACCACGATGCTAATATCAGCGAGAAAGCTATCGTAGCACCGAATCTCCGCGTCTATACTACACCCACAGCCACGGAGATCGACTCTACCACCTTCATCTTTGTTCCCTACAAAGAGAAAACAAACATGGGAGATGAAATTACGGCATTAGCAGGAAGTATTCAAGATACAGAATGGGTTCTTGTCGGCCATGGTGACTACTTCGGAGGCGTAAGAGAGCGAAATCCGCTTGAATCCGGCACCTATATGCCTTTGTCAAGGGAGAACGTAGAAGTATTTAGGCCTCGGAGGGTGTTTCTCGGCCATATTCACAAGTATTGTGATCAAGACAACGTCTGCTACCCAGGTTCTCCATGCGGTCTAGATATTACCGAAACGGGCAAGAGAAGATTTCTCCTCTATGATACCGCCGACGGTAGTGTCAAATCGCTGTGGATATCCACCGACATCATCTACTTTGATGAAACCTTTGTTGTCGTGCCTCTGGAAGATGAGGTTCCTCTCTTGCAGGAGGAGATTAGGAAAAGAATAGAGTCGTGGAATCTAAAGCCTTCAGAGAAAACAAAGGTAGTTGTCAGAGCCCGAACGATTGGCTATGCCACCGACCGCCAAGCCATATTCAATGCTCTCAAAGAAGGGTTCGCCAAATTCAAGCTATTCAATGACCAAGAGCCATCAATTGAGCAATTATCGATAAGTCCAGACCGGCAACTCAATACAATTGCTGAGCGTACAGTCAAGCTTATTGACGAGCTTGATTGGGACTTCGGAGGCGAGGAGCCGGAGAGGCAAGCTGTTAAGCTCGCCGCGCTAAAGCTGATATACGGTAAGTGATCGGGTTATGGGTATCAGAATTGAGAGAATAAAGATCAATCGGGGTGGCCCACTTCAACACGACTTCGAGCTTGAGCCGAAGGATGTCAACCTTATATATGGGCATAACGAGACCGGGAAATCTTACGTTGTGGAGGGAATGATTAGCCTTCTCTTCCGAACCGGAAAAAAAATAGCTATTGACTGGGCATTGAGAAATTGGGGATTCGCTGGGAGCATAAAGGTTTCTGGCCTGGAGGAGAATCCTGTTACGTTCAAGAGAGGGGGAAGGAAGCTTGATGACTATTGGGCACAAGAGATGGGACTCCCCCAAGACTTTTCTCGCCTGCTTGTTGTGAAGGAAGGAGAGGCGGCCTTAACTGCGACAAGAGAAGGGGCCAATCGCGATGTCTTGAAAAGATTTCTCTCCGGTGAGGAGCTGTTAGACAAGTTGGAGGACGAGATACAAGCTACCCTGAAAGAGGCAAGAATTCAGTACCCAGAAATTCGCGGTAATGAGAAGGGTGATATAAAGAAGTGGAAAGATAGTAGGGGCGAGCGGCAAAGATTCGATGACCTTCTTAAGAAGGCTGAGGAAGATTACACATCTGGCACAATCTATGATCTTAGGCAGAAGAAGGAGTCGCTCGAAGCTGAACTCAAGAGGTTAGAGAATGCCAAACGATATCAGGCCAAATGCCTCCATGAGCAGACAGAAGACCTAGCCAAGAAGAAGCAACAGCTGCCCCGGCAAGAAGAGCTAACTAATATCGATTCGCAAATCTCGGTATACGAGGATAAAAGAAGGCAAGCTGATACCAAGTCGGCGACCTTGAAGAAACTCCAGAGTGCTACTGAAGACTACGAGTGGGCCGAGCAAGCTCTCCTGGTCTATCAAGACATTGCTGGCGGAAAGGGTATCGTACGTCCCAAATCTCTCTGGGCAATACTGACATGTATTTTCCTTGCCGGGTCTATGCTCACAGGATTTTTAGGGTTCCACATCCCGGCAGCACTCTGTGCGGTTGTTGCCTTCGGGCTATTCCTTTACTATTTCTTGAGGATACGCCGAATGCTAGCTTCGGCAGGAACAGGTGAGGAACTGGAACGGTTGAGAACGGAATTCGAGAGGCGCTTTGGAGCCGAGCTTGCAGACCTAGCGTTGCTCCGAGCAAGAGTAGAAGAGCTTAAGGAACGCTCCATTCGTGCCAAAGCAACGCAAGAGGATATTGAAATGACGATTTGGCCTGAACTAGAACGCCTACAGTTTGATATTGCGACAAAGCTAAAAAGGTTAACAAGCCGCGAATTACCAGAACAGGAATGGCGGGAAGCCGTCAGTAGGTTGAGGGAGGAAGTAAACAAACTCGATGAGGAGCTCGGTGAGTTGAATAGGGAACTTGATCGTCTGAACGTACCTGAAGAAGAATTCCTTGTCCATGACCCGGGGATAGCATGGGACGCCACTCAATACAGAGAAGTGCGGGAAAAACTGGACAATACCTCACAAACTTTGGAAGAGGAAATGAGCAAAATCGACAATCTTAAGCACGAAATCCGTGGGGCAAGTAACTGTAAGAGCAACGATTGGGAAGAACTCATCATTGCCCAGCGTTCACTGCGTGATCAGCAAGCGGAGAACTACAGGCAAGTGACCGCTGAAATATTAGCCAAAGTAAAGCTTTACCAAGTCATTCGGGAATTGCGCCAAGAAGAGAACACCAGAATAGCTTCAGGGTTGGAGAGCACAGAGCTGATCGACTCATTGCATGCCATAACTGGCCGCTACAAAGGTATGAGGTATGATGAGGAAGAAGGGCGCGTTCTTGTAAGCGATGAGGAGGAAGAATACCCTCTTGGTGAGGTAAGCACCGGCGCTAGAGAACAGGCATTACTTGCCATGAGATTAGGTTTCTGTTCCATGTTAATGGAAGGCAAGAGTGCTTTCCTTATCTTGGATGATGCGTTTCAGCACTCCGACTGGCCTCGTAGGTCAAACTTAGTTGACCGTATAGTGTCTATCGTAGAAAATGGCTGGCAAGTCTTTTATTTCACAATGGACGATCACATCCGAAGCTTATTCCTAGAGGCTGGAGAAAAATTAGGGGAAAAATACATAAGTTGTGAGTTACCTTAGTGTCCGGCCAAAAGTGAGCCAGAGACGTGGCCAGTTCCCAGAAGAATCGTGTGATCTGTTAAACAAACCCTCTCTACATGACATTGAGACTGAATGCCAGTTCAAAGGTTCTGTCTATCGTACAACACGGCTTAACGCGAGGGCCAAGCAAACGTTATTGAAAAGACTCTCTCCGGAGAAGCCCGAAAAGTTCTAGGTTTCGTCCCCTTAAGTGGACTGTACATCCCCTCCAATCGGCATCTCACCTTCATATTTTTAAGAAATAGGCTACCGCAATCCTTGCCCCTAAAGCCACTATAGCCGCTATCAAAACCCAAAAAATAACCAAGGAATACTTTCTTACCAGTCTAGCAAATACTTCTGATTCCTTCTCATTCTTCCCCAGGCTATTCCCCTGTATAATTGACATGAGGGCTAAACCTGCCATTGTAAATCCTACCGGTATGAAATTATTTTGTATCTCCGTTTTCGCAAATCCAGCTGCTATCATCCCTGTACCTATTGCCCCAAATACAGCCGTCATTCCATATAAGGCTTTCGCAATTTTCCTTTTTTCCTCTTCGCTCTTGGCCAACGAAATTCGACTATGTATAATCATTCTCAAAGCTAAACTAGCCATGATAAAAATCACTGACAATGCTAATATCACTCCGTCGCCCCTCCTTTTTGCCACAATCATAGTGTAGGTATTTATCTAAGTCAAAAACCAGACTCTGCCAGTGTGACCTATGATACATGAGCTCCAGCTGTGGGGACTCGAACCGGGCTTCATGCTGTTTGGTTAAACGTTGGTATTGAGGAGTTGCTGCAGCATAGGAATGAACGATTTCTTGTGAAATAGTCGGTGCTTCCAAAGTGGCTGATCACCCAGAATTCGAACGTAGTACTTCTGGAGACCTTTAGAAGAAGTGCCTCAATCTGTTTAACAATTAATTAGGAAATCTTAAAGTGAAATCCTCATTTCTGTAAGAGAACCAAAAATAAGCCTCTGCTCGTGCTCAAAACAAGGCTAGGGTTTGCTACTAATTTGCTACTAAATTCCTGCGAACATAGTTGGACATAATGGACATTTACGTATAAAATGGACACTAGTAAAACAGGTGTTTAGCTTTGGAAGCATAGTTTCTGCAAATCCGGTATGCGCTACCATTTTTTTTATTATGGTAAACCTCGCTTATTTCCCGCTGTTGAACGTTATAGACCTTTAGAAGGCTTGACTGTGACCAGGGTTGCGCTAAAAAGGGTGGGGTGGAATAA
>Ga0315547_1001344_pt1 | contig 19745 bp, 18 predicted proteins | sample SalMarSW160240MG_2_FD_202542 | JGI IMG/M metagenome (GOLD analysis project Ga0315547, IMG submission 202542) | Salt marsh sediment microbial communities from the Plum Island Ecosystem LTER, Massachusetts, United States - Salt Marsh Sediment SW1601-240 ...
GCATTGCGGTCACACATCTCCCTTCGCCTACGGCTTTGGGAGATGTGTGACCATTTCAAAGATCAAAACACTTTAAAAAAAGTCAATGAAAATATAACCAAAAAAATAAAACTTATATGTAGGAGAATAGATGAATGAACTTTTAATATTCAAAGTGCATTCAATATAAGTATTGTGCCATTTCAATGGAAGCGATCTTAGTGTTATATTACTTACAAATAATGTTGATATTACATTAACCAAAAGAGGAAAAATAATAATGAAACTAATTAAATCTATTATTTTATTGTTCTTCTTTATAGTGATACTGGTAATACCCGCCAAGGCGTCGTATAGTCAGAAATTTATAGAAGCAAAATTTACTGAAAATCCACCCAAAATTGATGGTATTTTGAACGACTCGTGTTGGAAAGAGGCGCCAAAGGTAGAAGATTTTGTTCAAAGAGAACCAGACATAGGTCAAAAAGCTACGGAAAGGACAATTGTATATTGCTTGTATGATAGAAGCACTCTTTATTTTGGTTTCAAAATGATGGATGCAAAACCAGAAAAGATAGTGGCTGAACAAATAAGAAGGGATAGCGATCTTACTCTGGATGATTTTATAATGGTTATGTTAGATACATATAATGATGATCTTAGTGGTTATTATTTCGCTGTAAATCCTATTAACACTCAACTTGATGGTCAAATCCGGGAACAAGCTAATATTGGAAAAGAATGGGATGGAGATTGGAAAAGTAAAACCAGAACAACAGATGAGGGATGGGTAGCGGAACTTGCCATCCCATTCAATATACTTAAATTCTCTAAAGAGAATAAGACATGGGGTATCAACTTTTATCGCCTTCAAAAGAGGAAAGAAGAATACAGCTACTGGGCAAATACCGGGGTAAGCCCATATCGCGTATCATTTTTTGGCGATTTGAGAGGACTCAAAGAGATAAAACAGAAAATCCGCTTACATATTTTACCTTATTCCACCGTCAGATATGAAAAGCACTCCTCATCAGAAAAATATTCAAAAATCTCTAAAACAGGTGTTGATATTAACTATAAAATAACACCAGATATTTCAACTACTCTTACCTACGAACCCGATTTTTGTCAGGTAGAACCAGACGAAGTGCAGATTAACTTATCCAAAGAAACGGAATTATGCTTGCCTGAAAAACGCCCGTTCTTCCTTGAAGACTTTGGATTATTCGACACTGACATTCCTGTTTTCTATTCTAGAAGAATATCTGATATCGATTACGGAGTAAAGACGAGCGGTAAAATGAGCCACTTAGGTGTTGATGGAGGTGCATTCTATATACGATCTCCACAAAGCACCAATTACTGGGGACTAAGATTGAAAAAGTACGCATTTCGTCGTTCACACAGTATTGGCATTATAGGTGTCGGGAAGGAAGAAAGTAATAATAACTATGATCGAGCTTTCGGATTGGATATACATATACATTTAGGAAAGAGCTTTGGCATGAGAGGAAATATGGCTACAAATTTTGCTTCAGATCTTTCTAGGAGTAATAATGCCTACGAAACCTGGATTCAGTTTAAAACTTCTTATCATAAGAGCTTAAAAATCATCTTTTCCGGTAGCTATCGGGACTATGAAAAATCCTTCAGGCCAGAGGTTGGCTATATCTCTCGCAATGATATCAAAGGTCCAAACGGAACCCTTGCTATATACTTTTTCCCCCCAAAATGGGGACTTTATAGAATAGATTTTATTGAATTCCTGCAGGGGTTGAAAGACCATGATGGGCACAAAGTACTCTATGGACCAAGAGAAACCTTCCAAATTCTGTTCAAAAATGGATTGGGCTTCAGCTATTATGATAATCGTTTCGGACATCGCTATGGAGATGATTACTACCCTAATGCCATAAAAGCTGTAGATTTATTGTATGCTCCGACTAAATTGAATTCTTTTGACATAGGTTATATGTGGGGTAAATATTATGGATCAAATATGAAATATCCATATATTATGGTTTCATCTCAAGTGTTTAATGCACTGGTCCTTGGTCTCAGCATTGATTATCAATACATTGAATATCCAGGTATTATCGAGAAGTATTGGATAAATACCTTGGAACTCGATTGCAAATTAACTTCTAAACTATCTTGTCGGGCTTTTATCCAATCATTCGAACAGAAACAACCTGGTGAGCGAACTGAGCAAACAAATAGAAAAATTAATCTAAATTTTCTTGTGAAATATGACATTTCAGCGGGCAGTCATCTTTATTTTGTATGGAACGAAGGACATGGATTTGTAGACAAATCATACTTGCAATTACCTCTCCAGAATCGCACAATCTTTTTAAAATTTGTCTATGATTTTGGTATAAAGGGTTAGTAATAAGATGCACAATTAATCATTTCACCAAATTTTGATCCTAACCTCTTATTCTTAGTAAAATAGAAAATTCATAAAGTGCTTCATAATCAATATATAGATGTTTTTCACTTCGCTCAAACTTGTTCTGAGGAACGAAGGAATGACCTATTAAAGGATACTTCATTATTTAGCAGATCTCTTAAAGATTAGTATAGAAAGGAGAAATCAGTGAAATATCGTAAGAATTATTTTATATTTATCCTTATATTTTTGCTGGTAATAACATTTGGTAATACCTTAGCAGAGGAAATTACCAAATGCATACTGAATAACGGTATTACAGTTCTGGTAAAAGAAGAACACTTAGTTTCTCTTGTTTCCTTGGAAGTTCTGGTAAGGTGTGGCCCAGTGTATGAAACTGATGATGTGGCAGGAATTTCCCATTTTATTGAACATATAATATATAGAAATATTGATAATACAAAAATCAAAGAACTTGGAGGAGAGATAGATGCTATCACAGAATATGGAAATACTCATTATGGAATTACATTACCAGCCATCTACTTTAGCACTGCTGTCGATATTATATACAAAGCCATTATTTCCCCATCTTTTGACGAAGAAAAACTGGAGTCGGAAAGAGATGTTGTTATCGAAGAACTCCGATTAACTAATGATAATCCATTTGAATTTTCTTCTCAACATCTTATGAAAACAGCCTTTAAAAAACATCCATATAGACGCCCCATTGGTGGATATGAAACAGTAGTGCGTTTCCTCAAAAAAAGAGATATTGAAAAATATTACAGAAAATACTATACCCCCAAAAGGATGATTATAACTGTAATTGGGAATATTGATAAAAATAAGGCTATTTCTAAAATTGAAAAGGTTTTTTCCGATTTTAAAAGAAATGATTTTCCAGAAAGCTCCCAGGAAAAAGAACCTGAACAACAACAATTTCGGTATAGCTTAATAAAAGGGGAAATTGATGAAACTTATATGCAAATGGGATTTCATATTCCTCATAATACTCATAAAGATATATATCCACTAAAAATCCTGGCTTACTTAGTAGGGGGAGGGAAGAGTTCACGATTTTACCGAGAGTTAAAAGAAAACCTATTTCTAATTACTTCAATACATACTAAAATCTTTTCGGATAAAGATTCAGGATTATTCATTATCAATACTACGCTCAATTCTAAAAATATTGAAGATGCACAAATTGCTATCTTACGAGAGATAGAAAAATTAAAACAATTTTCTATCACTAACAGAGAACTAGAAAAGGCTAGAAGAACTTTGAAGGCTAGTTATCTATTCTGTCAGGAAAAAATTGAGAAATCTACAACTACTCTTGGATATTTCGAATATCTGGATGACTACACTCTGGCTGAGAAATATTATAGTAACCTTTACAACGTTTCAAAAGTTGACATAAAAGAAGTAGCAAAAAAATATCTAAATTTATCGAATTGTAGTCTTATAATATATGCACCTGAAATGGATGTAATTCCTCAAGAAAAATTTGAGCCAAATCAACTCAAAAACCTTCTCAAAGAAAAAGTAGATAATGAAATCAAGATCATAATCAATGAGAAAGTAAAAAGACCACAATCTATAACTAAAAAGATGTTAAAAAATGGTATTACAATATTGGTTATGGAAAATCATATCCTCCCTATAATTTCCATTGCTGTTTACTTGAAAGGTGGCATATTATATGAAAATGAGAAGAATAATGGTATCACAAATCTTCTCCAGAGAATTATGATAAGAGGAACAAGGAAAAGAACAGCAAAAGAGATTGCTGCTGAAATAGAGTCTTTGGGAACTCGGATACATCCTTTTACCGGTAAAGATACATTTGGTTATTTTATAGAAATGCTAAGTGAAGATTTCGACAGAGTAATAGATCTTCTCACGGATATAATTAAAAACCCATCCTTTAACATTAATCAAATTAAGAGTGAGAAAAAATATATCCACACATATATCAGAATGAAAAGAAATAGATTAAGAAATTACACAATAGCTACCCTTGATAGTCTTATTTACTATGGACATCCATACCGAATGTCTATTTTAGGTACACCAAAAAGTATTTCTGGTCTAACCACCGCTGAGCTAGAACAATGGTATGGAATTTTCTACGTACCAAACAATATGGTTATAGCTATAGTTGGCGATGTCCAGACTGATGAAGTTTTCATGAAAGTGAAAAGAAATCTTGGAGATCTAAAATCTCGCTCGAATCCTTTCCTCAACACATCTCAAATGGAAGCATTAAAACCTCTAAGAAAAATAGAGGAGCAGAGAAAAAAAAATACCGAGACTTTAGCAATTGGTTTTCCTGGACCACCCATTACAAATAAAGATGACTACTATCCCATGGAAGTTCTGCAAACAAGTTTTAATCTATCCAAAATATTGAGGGAAAAAAGAGGACTTTCCTATGAATATTTTTCTCTTCTTGATGCCAATACCCATAAGGGCAGTTTTAAAATATACGTCCGAGCAAGCCCCGGTAAGATAGAGGAGGTAAAAGCGATCCTACTAAGGGAATTACAAAACATAGAAAATAATGGTATCACGGAGGGCGAACTTGATATTACGAAAAGAGAACTTATTGGAGAGTACCAAATGAAGTTAGAAAGAAGATTAACACAGGCTAAGCTATATGCTTATAATGAGATAATAGGATTAGGATACCAAGAAATAGAACAATATCCAAAAATGATAAAAAAAGTGACCCAAAATGACATTAAAAGAGTACTAAAAAAATACTTTAACTTTGAAGACTATTTTTCAGTTATTATTAAAGTTTCTCCATCAGAGTAACATTTGAAAAATAACTGTATACATACAAGAATAAACCTTAGCCATAGCATCTTACAGTGTGGCATAAGTTTATTGGTTTCAAGCACTTCCCACTATTTCAGGACGCCACATTATTTTTAAGAAAAAGGAAAAATAAATTGTCTAACCAAAACCAAATTTTTATCAAACAGAAAGATACCTACATAAAACTAAGTAAATCTATTGAATCAGCTAACAAGCAAAAGATAGAAAAAGTGCATAAACAGGTAGTATCTTCTGGAATGAAGATTTATAGTAAAGGGGATAAAATTCAAAATCGTTATGAGGTATTTTTTAGGAAACAGGGTAATTTAGGGATAGTGTATTTATGTTATGACCATAAGTTTAAAGATTCAGTAGCCATAAAGACCATTCTGCCTAAATATCTTAATGATCAGCAAGCCAAAGAGGATTTTAAAAAAGAAGCTTTAATCTGGGTTAATCTGGATAGCCATTACAATATTGTTACTGCAAAATATGTTCAAGAAATTGACTGCATGCCAGCTATATTTATGGAACTAATAGTTGGGGATGAGAACTATGGAAGTGATTTAGCAGGATATATAGGAAGATACAGGTTTAGTACAGAGGAAGCCATAAAATTATCAATACAGTTTTGTAATGGGATGATCTATGCAGAAAAAAAGTTTAAAGAAATTGGCAAGGTATTTGTGCATAGAGATATAAAACCTCAGAATATTATGATAACTAGAGATAGGGTGCTCAAAATAACTGATTTTGGCTTGGTAAAAATAAAGGTAGGGGATAAGAAATGGTGCGGCACCCCAGGATATATGTCACCTGAACAGTATGAAGGAAAAGAGGTAGATACAAGAGCAGATATTTATAGTTTTGGTTGTGTTTTGTATGAAATCTTTTGTAACGGTAAAAAACCTTATGAGTTAATAGAGGAGAAAGAATTGGAAAATGTACATTCTGAATTTCTTGGAAGATTTTTACAGCGAAAGCATCTTAAGGAGAAGATGATTGATCCTGCCCCCTTTCTCCCGGAAAGCAAAGTAAAAACCAAGATAAGGAATATCATCGTAAAGTGCTTGGAAAAGGAGAAGGAGAAAAGGTTCAAAGATTTTGTTGAATTAAGAGAGATATTAGAAAAATTGTATTATAGATTAACAGGTAAAAGGGTCCCTGGTAATGAAGATAAAGAACTGGAAACTTATGAGTGGGTAGATAAGGGTGTCTCTTTATATAACTTAGGCAGTTATGAAGAAGCGGGAGAGAACTATAATAAGGCTTTGAAGGTTGTCCTTGAAAATGCAGATGCATGGAATAGCGAGGGGGTTGTTTTAAATAGGTTAGGGAGGTATGAAGACGCGATTGAGCGTTTTGACAAGGCTTTGAAAATTAATCCACAAAAAACAGATGCATGGAACAACAAGGGGATTGCTTTAAATAAGTTAGGTAGATATGGAGAAGCGATTGAATGTTTTGATAAAGCTTTGAAAATCGATCCTGAATATACGAGGGCATGGAACGCCAAGGGGGTTGCTTTATATAATTTAGGTATGCATGAAAAAGCGATTGAATGTTTTGATAAGGCTTTGAAAATTGATCCTGAATATACGAGGGTATGGAACGCCAAAGGGATTGCTTTATATAAACTAGGTAAGGATGAAAAAGCGATTGAGTGTTTTGATAATGCTTTGGGAATCGACATCGAAGATACGATAGCTTGGTATAACAAAGGGGGGACTTTATATAATTTAGGCAATAAAATAGAAGGGATTAAATGTATTAAAAAAGCAGCTAATTTGGGATATCCTCTGGCAGTTACAGCATTAAAACAATTAGGAGGAGGGATATAGAGGAATTTCGCCTCTCCGCGAAGCGGATCCGCCCTGTGTAAAACCAACAAAATGTAAAGCCTGTAAGAAAATGCAAATGAGATATGAATTTATTCAAAACCAGCAAACTCAGAATATATGAAAAAACATACTCTTACTGGCAAAAAGGAGTTAAATTATGGCAATGTCCAATAAGTTATACGAAGTTGAAATTTTAGATAAAGAATATTCAAAAGAAGCTGTTGTTGATAAATTGCGAAAATATAAAAGCTATAATGAGCTTAAGGATTTTATTAGAAAAGACATCTTTACAATTTCTTTCCTTAAACCACCTTTTGGTAGCTTAGGTTCAGAACATATATTGAAATGCTTTGAAATCGCAAATTATTTTTCTTCTCTTGAATTTATTCCTGATATTTTAGAACTAAGACAAACATTTTCTAAGCTTATACCAAATAAAACATTTTCAAATAAAATAGAGTTATTTAATGAAGAAGAATTCTATCGTAATAGATTTGCAAATATCAAAATGACAGATAAAGAATTATCAAACATTAAGACCAAGTTTAGTTTAGAAAATTTTTGCACATTTGACATTATAGCTGAAAAAACAATCATGCTTTATAATTCATTGGATGGAATTAAAACTACAAATTCCTGTACAGGTCATAAATATGCTTTAAGGTTCTTTTCTGTTTCTAATTTATCTTTACAAATAGACAAAAAAATTGTCGATATAAAAAAGTTAAAAAGAAGATTTAGAATGGTATTTTATAATTACGATAAGAATATTTTTAAATTCAGTATTATGGGTGAAGATAGAATTAATATTAATTTCTTTTATATACCGCCTAAAAATTGGACAGAAAAAAACAAAAAGATACCAGTAATGAAACTATGTGAAAAAATTCTTAATATGCTTATTTCTACTTTTAATTATAAACCAAGCTATGATTGCACTAACAAAAAATTTCGTAATTCCGATGTCCAGACAATTGAAAAAGTTAGAAAGATGTTATGGAAATTTACTAATATATTAAATGAAAACTTAGATTTATCTGATGAAGATGATGAAAAATTTTGGGAAATTCACCGACCAAGATGCTTAGTATTTGAAAGAGAATACCAAGAATATTATAAATCAGAAATGTCAATAGATATAATTAAGAAGTTTTGGAAGAGATTAGAATATTTAGGTAATAGATTAAGAAAGAATCCTGAACTTTTTAAAAAGTTTTGATAAAATTTATGATTGCATTCTTTAATTAGTACAGCTTTTTTAATAAATTATTTATCCGAGTCAAATAAATGAGATCTAATCCTATCCTTAAATTCCTCATCCCATATTTCAAAAAGCATACCGCCAGCTTGATAGTTGGTGGTATTTCTATATTTCTGCTTTCTATCCTTATTTTACCCACACCACTCATCACTCGTCATATTATAGACAACACTTTGCCAGAAAAAAATATACACCAGTTGGTATTTCTTATTTTGGTTGTTCTGGGTTTGCTAATCTTTATGAAAGCAGTTGGCTATTTTCAAGGACTTCTCTTTTACAAAATCAATACAAAAGTAATTTTAAGCATCAGATTGGATTTGCTGGAAAAAATAAATAAACTTCCACTCAAAATCAGTAAGAGATATGGCACAGGTTACCTCATATCACGCATAAATGACGATACAGACAGGATACGGACCCTCTTTGCTGATACTTTTATTATGATAATAAAGGATGTTCTTACTTTTTTAGTTGGGGCAGTGGTAATTTTCTTTATCCACTGGAAACTGGCACTGATCTCTGTGGCTATTTTACCATTTTTTGTTATGGCAACAATTTATTTCAGTAAAATTATCCGAAAATTATCAAAAATATTTTATGAGGATAATGCACAAGCAACCAGGCAATTAGAAGAATCACTTAATATGCTGGAGTTGAGCAAGGTTTTCCTGAAATATAAATACAATCTTTTACGGTATTTCAAAAGAGCAAAGCGGGCATTTCGTTCTAATATAAAACTTGGCAAGGTCTCTTTTCTTAATAACACAGTAACTGGCTTTTTGGGTGGAATTGCCCCGATTGTTATTATTGGTTATGGTGGTTATGAGATAATACAGGGAAGGCTTACACTTGGTTATCTTATCGCATTCAATTCTTTCGTGGGGTATCTGTTTGGTCCTACCAGTCGGTTAATCAATGTTAATATTCAGATTCAGAAAGCACTAATGGCATTAGAACGCGTAAGAGAGATATTTGATTTGCCGGAAGAAAGAGAAGATAAAAAAATTGTTTTACCAGAGAGGATCAAGCAATTGGCATTTGAGAATGTTCATTTTTCTTATGAGAAAAGAGTTGCCACAGAGGCACCCCGATACGGTCATTCTTCCCTACGGGGTAGGCAAAGATACAGAGAAGAAGATATTAATGTAATAAAATTTGAAAATCTTAAGGATAAAAATCTTATTACAGATAAAATTGTAGAAGAAGAAATATTAAAAGGAATAAGTTTCACAGCAAGAAATGGTGAGAAGATAGGTATTGTGGGCAGTTCTGGTGGTGGCAAGACAACCCTGCTTCGGCTTCTTGCAGGTTTATATGGAATAGATGAAGGTAAAATCCTATTAAATGGGAGAAGTTTAACAACATCAGAATTGATAGCTTTACGAAGACAGGTAGCCATTGTTGAGCAAGAACCATACTTATTTAATGATACAATTTACAATAATATAAGATTTGGTAATGGAAGAGCGAGTGAGGAAGAGATTTATTCAGCAGCAAAGCAAGCTTATGCAGATGAGTTTATCAAACAATTACCAAATGGATATAAAACGATTGTTGGAGAAAAAGGTGCGAATTTATCAGCTGGTCAGAAACAGAGGATTGCAATTGCTCGCGCATTAATAAAAAAGCCAAAGATATTGGTTTTAGATGAAGCAACCTCCAATATAGATTCAATTAGTGAGACTTACATTAACAAGACCATCTTCTCACTACCAGAAAATATGATTGTATTTATTATTGCTCATCGTTTATATACTGTAAAGCAGTGTGATAGGATATTTGTATTGGAAAAAGGAGAGATAGTAGAGGAAGGAACACATCAAGATTTATTGAAAATGAATGGATATTATAAGAGATTTCATAAGGTGTATGTGGAATGAACTGATTACTAATTTACCAATTTACAAATTTACGAGTTAACTAATTTACAAGTTTACCATTTCAACGGTTTTTCAATGCTATAGGACAACACTGCCTTTTGGAACATCCTTTTCTGGAACTAAGAGTGATAAATTATCACCATCTATTGCAGCCAGAAGCATTGCTTCTGATTTTTCACCTTTAATAACAGTTGGCTTGAGATTGTTCACTATCAGGATTTTTTTGCCAATTAAGTTTTCAGCCGAATAATGCTTTGCAATGCCAGCTACAATTTGTTTGATGTCATCTCCCATTGAGATTTTCAACTTCAGAAGTTTATCTGTATTTTTGACCTTTTCAGCTGATACAATCTCAGCAATTCGCAAGTCTAATTTTTGGAAAGTTTCAAAATCTATGGTTTCTTTGTTTTTTTCTTCAGGCATATAGATTCCTTTCAATTTTTTTATTTGTTTTTCTATTATATGGTCAGAAATTTTTTCAAATAGCGTTTCTATTTTTTCAATTTTTATAGGGTTAATCTGTTTTTCAGAAAGTCCGTCCCAGCCATACTCTAAAATAGGTTCGTCAAAGCTCAACATATTCCATAGTTTTTCTGCTGATGATGGAATGATTGGGTAAATTAATATTGCCAAATTGCGAATAATTTCTCCACACACAAACATAGTTTCAGCAGTAGCTTCTGAATTTGATTTTATTGTTGCCCAGGGAGCTGCTTTATCAAAATATTGATTACCAAGCCGTGCCAAATCTATAATTGATTTGCAGGCTTTTCTCACTTTGAAAGTTTGATAAAGCTGTTTTACTTCTTCTCTTATATTAGAGATCTTTCTTAATATTTTCTCACTCGCAGATGATAGATTTTTGAGGACAGGAATTTCGTGATTAAAATAGTTGTCAGAAAATTTCAGCACGCGATTTACAAAATTTCCAAGAGTATTTGCTAAGTCCGTATTATATTTTTCCTGAAATTCTTTCCATACAAAATCACAGTCTTTGTTTTCAGGAGCATTCGCAGCCAGATAATACCGCAAAGGGTCGGCAGGGAAATCTTCTAAATATTCATTAATCCACACAGCCCAGTTTTTGCTTGTGGAGATTTTCCTTCCTTCCAAATTAAGATATTCATTTGCTGGCACATCATAAGGTAAGATATAATCATCATCCTGACCCATCAGAACAGCGGGCCAAATTATTGTATGAAAAGGGATATTGTCCTTACCGATAAAATGAATTAGTTTTCTTTCTTTATCAAACCAGTAATCTTTCCACTTTTCAGGCTGTCCAATCTTTTCTGCCCATTCAATAGTAGATGAAATGTATCCGATTGGAGCTTCAAACCAGACATAAATTACCTTCCCTTTAGCATTTTCAAGAGGAACTGGAACACCCCAATCCAGGTCCCGTGTAATTGCTCTTTCTTTTAAGCCCGATTTTAGCCAGCCAATGATGAACCTTTTCACATTATCTTTCCACTCAGTTTTTGATTTAATCCATTTTTCAAGTTTATTTGAAAATTTTGGCAGGTTCAAAAACCAGTTTGTTGTTTCTTTAATAATTGGTGTATGACCACAAGTTATACAAACAGGATTTATCAATTGTATAGCATCAATCAGTTTTCCACAGGCATCGCACTGGTCACCACGAGCTTCAGTGGAATGACAAAACGGACATTCACCTTCAACATATCTATCTGGCAGAAAACGCTTACAATGAGGACAATAAAGCTGTTTGTTTGTATGTGTGGTTATATAACCATTTTTTAATAGACTGGTAAAGAACTGCTGAGAAATTTTATAATGGACGGGACGAGCAGTTCCCGAAAAATTATCAAAACAGAAATTAAGCCCTTCAAAAACCGATTTGATTCTTCTATGGTATTTGTCTACAATTTTTCTGGGAGAAACATTTTTCTGGTCTGCTTTTATGGAAATTGGTGTGCCGTGTTCATCTGTCCCACAGATATAAATTACATCATTGCCAAGCAATTTTTGAAACCTTACAAATATATCTGCAGGTAGATATGCACCTGCAAGATGCCCGATATGCAAATCTCCGTTTGCATACGGAAGTGCACTGGTTACCAAGTATTTTTCTTTTGCCATTTTTCCTCTTATGATTTTAGCCACCTGCCTTCGTTAAAACTACGGCAAGGCAAGCAGATTTTCACAGATTCACCCTGTGTAATATAAAACGCTTGGGAGGTGTAATAAAAAACGCCTCGCTATTACACCCCCTTATGATTTTAGCCACCTGCCTTCGTTAAAACTACGGCAAGGCAAGCAGATTTTCACAGATTCACCCTGTGTAATATAAAACGCTTGGGAGGTGTAATAAAAAACGCCTCGCTATTACACCCCCCGAGCTATTACACGGGGTAAACACTGATTAATATATTTTATATTTAATGCGTAGATAGAAATTGGGTTGAATGCGTTTGTGTCAATTTTTTTGAGTGAAGAGAATAAATACTTTACAATTATAATATAGTTATATTATTTCCTTTTTGATTTTTATTGAAGAATTAGATTTTTTTAGTTATTTCCAGAATAGTTGTATTTATTGCTTCATACCAATCTATGTAGTCACCAAGTTTCATTTCAACCATTTTTAATTCCTCATCTGAAAGTTTTCTATTTAATTCTTGTTTTGCAACAGTTTTGTACATCTTCAATATTAATTGAATAGATTATTTTATCTTTTTTCATCTATTTACTCTTTTTGTAACATCTCAAAAAAAATTGTATTATATACAGAATCAATATCTGTCATTAAACCCCACTCAAGCCCTTCTTTTGCGATTTCTAATTCTTCTTCAGTTAAATATCTACCAATTTTTTCTAATGCTTCATATTGAATTGTTTCCCTTGAAATATAAAATAAAATCTCATCTTTATCAATTAATTCCATTTTTTCTCCCAATATTCACTTGCCCACTTACTTGCTTGTTTAATAGTTAATAATTCTGACATATTATAATCTTTATTTTGAATTATGCCTTTGACATTATTTTATTAAGATTTGTATATACCTTAATATAAAGTAAAAAAGCTAGTTTATATAGTATTTTCACAAACTTATAGTCAAGCCCCGATAAATCGGGACGCAGAGTTCGGCATGGTAATTATTTTGTCCATTCTTTCAATTTCTTGATAATCCTTAATTCCTCTTTTGATTCTCTCCATTCATCTATTATTTCATCTATCTTGTCTTCCAATTGATTTGATGTCATTTCCTCGGGTGGACTACACTTTACATTCTTTGAAATAAAAAACTCATATATTTCTTTTAGAGAATTCTCTTGCCTAAACTCAATTACTTTGACCCCTATTTTTCACATTCTTTTTTCGTCATTTCCGTTAGTCTATCAATTAAAAACAAATCCACTTTTCTAGCAAGTGCCTCGTCACCAATTTCTGGATTTCCAATCCCGAGCAGTTTCAATTCAACGGTTAGGGGTTCTTTATCCTTATTGAATACTATAGCATCAATTTCTCTGTTCTCAACCAATCCCTTTTTCTTCATTTCATCAAATATCAACACATAATCATCTTCTGTAACTTTCAGTAATTGAAATATTGTAAACAATAGACCCTTTTCAGTCTTTTTCCCTACTTCACTCCAAGCACCACCCTGAATCGTTAACTTCATTGCCGAGATAATGTTGACAAAAAATAAACTTTCAACCTCATCTAATTCAACTTGTTCGTTGTTTTTCCTGATTATTATCTTGATATGATATAAGTTCTCTGTGCTCTCAAATTCTTTTAGTAACAGTTTTAATGCCTCTATATTCTTCTTGCCCAAATCTAGACAGACTTCCTTTTTAGATGTACCTCCTGTCATATTTTTTACAGTCTTATCGTTTAGTCCACCGAACCACAGGAGTTTGAATTTGTTCGCTTTCCCTTTCTTTTTGTATGTGTCATCTAAAAGTTTTTCAAGCCAATTATCTCCATTTCGTTTATATTCAAAAATGTCAGTTGTTAATTCTTGCACTTTGTCAATAAACCTTTTATTTATCATTGCAAGGACATAAGTGCGATAATCCTCTCCAGTCAAAATAGAATGAATTATTTTACCGACCAATTTTTTCATATTTTCACCCTTTTACTTTGATGTCTTGAGGTATTGTTTCTATTGCTTCGCTTATCTTATCAATATTCTTTAACAATCTCTCTTTTGTAGGTTTTCTCCCTCTAGTAGAAGTACCCTGGACAATCTTTATTTGTTCTCTAAATCCAATCATTTGCTCTCTTACAACTTCAGAAATAAAATTATTATCATTGGCAACAACTTCTGTATCATTAGTTTTTTGCATCACAAGTATATACTCATCATCAATTTTTCCTATGTCTGTACTTGTGTATTTCTTTGTTTTATCTATATTTCTAAATATCGTCTTTACTGGTTTAAATCCTATGTTCTCGGACATTGTAGCAAAAAATTTGTGACTTTCAATCAATTCATATTCTAAACTAGAATTACCCACTACTATTACACATAACTTACCTTTTTTAAGAACACGATTCATTTCTATAATGGAACGGAGCATATCCCCCAAATATTCTGAAAGTAATCTAAATCTGTTTGTTATAAAATGAGAATGTCCTCCAATTTCGTGTTTTCTAAATAAATCAAAATCCATTCCTAACCATAGCATATTATACATATGTGCTCTGTAATAGTCTAAAGCATTTACATATGGAGGAGATGTTACTATGAGATCTATTGTATTCGTTTTAACTTCTAATTTTCTTGCATCACCACAAATTACTTTTACATTGGGAATGATTTTAACAATCTTAGTTGTCTTATTTAACTCGTTTTGCATAAATTTCACTTTTTTTAAAAACAGCTCATCAACATTAACTCCGTTCCCATTTTCCACTAATGACCAGATTGTAGAAGATAAAGCTACTCTTCCAAAATCAAATAACTCATTGTGCTCTTCTTCTTTTATTTCTAATAGAGTTTCACGAATTGCCTCTAATTTTGAAATCACAACTCTATTAAATATCTTACTTATTTTTCGATTGGGAAGATTATTAATTTTTTCATCAACTCTTCTATAATCCAAATCTAAATATCGCTTCATTACCACTAATTTTTTATTAAAATATCTAAATTCATTTTCATCAATTAAGGTAGTTTTTACTTTACTTATCAAAGCTGCAAGTGGATTGAAATCGTTGCCTATAGAATTTCGATTATTTAGAAAAGCTTCTACTAGTGTTGTTCCACAACCACACATTGGATCTAAAACACACTCTCTCTCTTTAGTAAAAATTTTAATAAAAGTTAGAGGGATTTGGGGTATAAATCTTGCGGGATATGAATGAAATTTGTGTGTGAGATATTGAGTGGTAAAATCTTTAAAATCCCAATCAATTTTATCTAAGATGTTAATTTCCTTAGAGAAGCTATACTCTTCATTGATTAATTCCCAGTATTTTTGTTTGAGTGTCTTTTCCCCCCAAAAAATTGCTTGTGTTGTCTCATAAAGCGTTTTCATTACTTTTACTTATAAGTTTTTGTTTCTATTAAATTTGACTTCCTTCTGCCAAGCAAAATTTCGCCTACCAATTGCATAAACGCAATATTGCATCTATGCTACCTAAAACAGGTGCATAGACGCACTTTTATTGCGTATATTCTTACAATAAATCGTATAAATTAAAATTTTTTCTCTGTCTTATTCCTCTGTCGCAAGATACACATTAGCGAAGCGAACCGCCTGTCTGCCAACAGGCAGGCAAACATGCTGTTAGCTGCGGCGCGTCAATTATCCTGTTTCCGCCTTATCCGTTAGCCGTTTCCATAATGATTCAACATCTAATTTTTTTACCCAATGTTCCAGATAATCTATATCTAATTTCCCATGTTGTACTTCATAAACTCGCAGGGCATCGGTAAATTGTTTTTCACTTCCACCGGAAAGCTTTGCCCATCTCAATTTGGCTAAGATTGTATCCTCTGGACTCGAAACTTGCATTTTTAGCCCCATAAATTCTTCACTATACCTAACGTGAAAAACGTGACCGGTCAAAAGGTTCATCGGTTAATGTCCAAAAGTCAACTTTATCTCCATCCTTTAAGTCAATTAGATTGAACATACTTCGTCTGTTAATCGCATCAAGAATGCTGTCTTTATATAAGTAAAAATTAGATGGCGGAAAAGCTTCAACTAATTCATGAACATTCAGGTTTTGAATAGCAACGACCATATCTATATCATGGGTAGACTTTGGTTAACCCCGTTAGATAATTTTACTCTGTTATATAATAACCATCTAATAGGGTTCACCACAAGGGATAATTTTATATCTAACGGGGTGAACCTTGCAAGCTTGAAACGAGAGAACCTGTTATCATATATTGGATTCCAGCTTGATTGAGGGCTTGAATAACCTTCTTTAATAATTCCTGTTGTGACATTTATCGAGACGCTCCAAAAGTAATTTTTTGAACCCTTCATCTGAAAGATTCGGAAACCTCTTATGTAATCCATGAATAAAAAGTTGATTGGCAAATTCAGACAACTCAAATGCTTTAAGCAACCTTTTTTCAGGGGACATTTCACGAAGCACTTGAATATATATCCTATGATTTGGACGGTCTTTAATATCCATAATTCCCTCGCAACCTTTGGCTTATCTACCTAAACATGACATCTACCAATTGCCTAAACGCAATATTGCATCTATGCTACCTAAAACAGGTGCATAGACGCACTTTTGTTGTGTAAGTTCTTACAATAAACCGTATAAATTAAAGTTTTTCTCTGTCTTATTCCTCTGTTACAAGATAGACAGTATCATGCTGGTGGACATGCTCTTTAACTTTAACTCCGATAGAATCGCCAATTTTGGCTTTTTTAATAGAATTTTCTTCAATATGAATTGAATCTACTTTCTGCGTGAAGTCAGTTGTGTGCCCCTTTATATGGATTGTGTCACCGACTTTAAGTTCACCTTTTGTGAGGTCAATTCCAGCAACCGAGATATGACCCCAGAAGTGTATAACTTTACCTATCTCTTTTTCCATGATTTCTCCTTTTTTACTTTGGAAATAAAATTCTTCAAGATGAGAAATTTCACCTCATTTCTGGCTACGGCTTGCTTCGTCAATCAGTCTCGGCATCAGTCTCGGCAAGCGAGCCTTGACGGAATGATATTTTGCCGAACTAACTCTTTGGTAATTATTACCAAAAATTTCTATGATTTTAAGATTATTCCTTCGGATTTTGTTATTCGGTTTTATCTTCTTTTTCTATAACTGACTTCATTAAATCAATTGGGGGGTTGCCTTTTTCCATAAATGATTTCAGCAAATCTATCGGGATTGGGAAAATAATTGTTGAATTCTTTTCTGAAGCAATTTCAGTAAGGGTTTGTAAGAATCGTAGCTGAATAGAGGTGGTGTTTTTGCTCAGCACATCTGCCGCTTGTGCAAGTTTTGCAGAAGCCTGGAATTCTCCTTCTGCATGAATTATCTTTGCTCTTCTCTCTCTTTCTGCCTCTGCTTGTTTTGCCATTGCTCTTTGCATTGTAGCAGGGAGTTCTACATCTTTAACTTCAACAATGCTAACTTTGATGCCCCAGGGGTCTGTTTGCTCATCAATAACTTTTTGTAGCAGATGACTAATTTTTTCTCTTTGTGAGAGAAGTTCATCAAGCTCGGATTTCCCCAGAATGTTCCTTAGGGTCGTTTGTGCAATCTGTGAAGTGGCTTGAAAATAGTTTTCTATTTTTACCACCGCATCTTCAGGGTTGATAATACGAAAATACACAACAGCATTAACCTTAACAGGCACATTATCCCTTGTGATTATGTCTTGTGGTGGAACATCCATTGTAACGGTTCTAAGCTCAACCTTAACCATCTTGTCTATGAAAGGTATAAGCAGAAACAGTCCTGGACCTTTTGCTCTTAATAATCTTCCGAGACGGAATACCACGCCGCGTTCATACTCTCGCACAATTCTAATAGCTTTGAAAAGAATAATCAAAGCCAGAATTATGATAATAATAAGGACATTAAGACTCATTTTTTACCTCCGTTCTTTATTGAGATTTATTTTAAAAATATAAATATATTGTCAATTTATTTAGGAAAATATTTTTTTGGTTTCAGTTCAAATGTTGGATTTCAATCAATTTCCAAAGTTAAAAAAGGACAGAAATGAAATATACTATTATAGGTTCTGGCTCCTGTGTTCCAAATCTAAAGAGGAATTCTTCAGGCGCATTACTTGAGGTTGATGAGAAACTTATTCTTATTGATTGCGGCACAGGGGTCTTGCATAATATTCCAAAAACTGGATACGATTACAAAAAGATAGATATTATTTGTATAACTCATTTGCATTTAGACCACATTAATGATTTTGCAGCCTTGCTTTTTGCTTATTGTAATGACCCTGATTGCAATAGATTAAAGGATTTACAAATAATTGGTCCAATTGGAATCAAAAATTATTATAAAAGTTTGAAAAAAATGTATGGTGATTCAATAAAACCCAAGAATTACGAAATAACAATCTCTGAAGCTGAACAATCTTCTTTTGATATTGGGAAATTAAAAATAAGAACTTTTAAGACATATCATACTAAAGAAAGCATAGGATTCAGGTTTGAGTATGAGGATAAAATTCTTGCAGTATCTGGAGATACTGGTTATCATGAGAATGTTATAGAATTATGTGAGAGAGCACACCTTGCTGTGCTGGAATGCTCCCTTCCAGAATATCAGTGTGGAGAATACCATTTAAATCCTATGACATCAGGGCAAATTGCAGAAAAAGCTCGGGTTAAAAAATTGGTGCTAACTCATCTATATCCAGTAATGGAAAATTATCCTATCGTTGATAAATGTAAGAAATATTTTTCTGGTGAAGTTGAGGTTGCAATTAATTTTAAAGAGTATATAATATAAAATTAGTTATTCAAGTTTAGTCGGAGTGGAAATTACTGAATAAATCATATTTAACTTTTTATAATATCTGCTGCGAAACTTGAACTATATTACTCAAACTCCTTCATTGCATCATCTTGATTTTCACAAATTGTGAAGATAGGGGTGAAACCAGCAATTTCAAAGATTTCTTTGATGTATTCTTTCATTGAGTAGAGTACAATTTTACCTTTAATACTTTTCAATCTTTTTGCTGCAAGAAGGAGAAGACGCAATCCAGCACTGCTAATATAGTCTAATTCAGAGAAATCGATTATTAACTGTTTTTCGCCCTCATCTATTAATGGTAGAAGCTTTTTCTCAAGTTGGCCTGCGGTATTTGCATCCAGTCTGCCAACTAATCCTATGATAACTATTTCGTTTCTTTTTTCCTGTTTTATTTCCATTTTCTATCCTCCATTATTATAAAATTTGATGAGTTCTGCAAAATAGCAAAATTTCAGGAATATTGAAGCAAAACTTAAGAATTAAATTTTCTAACTCAACCCCTAACCCCTTCTCTTACAAAGAGAAGGGGAATTTGGAGTCATCCCTCTCTTTGAAGAGAGGGACCGAGGGTGAGTTAGAAATACAATTTTGCAGATCTCAT
>Ga0315547_1001345_pt1 | contig 19737 bp, 21 predicted proteins | sample SalMarSW160240MG_2_FD_202542 | JGI IMG/M metagenome (GOLD analysis project Ga0315547, IMG submission 202542) | Salt marsh sediment microbial communities from the Plum Island Ecosystem LTER, Massachusetts, United States - Salt Marsh Sediment SW1601-240 ...
GAATCACTTCCAGTGCTGGGTATATGCTACAAGGCTCTCTGGTTTTACCATGGTAGGACTTTCACCCACAAGCATTTGTAGACTTTTTTTCTGGGCACGCCTTTCAATGACCTGTAAACAAAGAATAAATACTCATTCAATTTTGTTCACCATTGATGGGAAATATAACACAAGCCAAAATTAAAGGAAGAGATATCCTTAGCGCATCAGAAATAGGGCAATATCATTTTTGTTCTGTTGCATGGTATCTTCAACGATGTGGATACGAACCACAATCTGCTTTGCTTGAGGTTGGGACAAAAAAACATACCGAGCTTGGCAACATCGTCGATTCTACACAAAAGTATGTCAAAAAATCAAGAGTGTTAGCTATTGCTGGTTATTTATTGATAGCAATTGCAATATTACTATTCTTGCTTGAGGTGATGGTGTCTTGATTCCTCTTTTCATTATAATTCTCACTTTTGGATTGGCCGTTTTTCTCCTTATAACATCTAGAAGAATAAAACAAAAAGCAAGAAGGGTAAAAACAAAACACAACATACCAATTGGCAAAATAACCTATTCAGATTTGAATATGCCGGCAAAACCACTCTTTTCAAAACGATACCGAATTACCGGTAAGCCGGACTACGTTATCAAGAAAGACAAGCGACACATCCCTGTGGAGGTGAAAACAGGATACCATTATGAATTGCAAAAAAATCATACATTTCAATTGGCAGCCTATTGCCAACTTCTGGAAGACGTCTATGGGGATTTAGTACCCTATGGCATGTTGATCTACAATGATACTAGTCAGCAATATCGGGTGCCATTTGATCCAAAGCTAAGATTTGAACTCGAATCTACTATCAATAAAATGAGACAGGAACTTAAAACAGGCAAAGTTGCCAGAAATCACCAAGATCCATATCGATGTAAGAGTTGTTCCATGAAAAGTAATTGCAATATGAAAATGGTTTAAAATATCGAAAAATTTATTTTTTAAAAAAGTTTTATAAGTCTATATTTTATTACCAGTGTGGGGAGATAAGTAATGCGAGATGATTTAACCTTTGAGGATGGTATTTTACTCTGTAAACACATTTATCAAAGTGCCATTGAAAAAACATTGAGCGGCGTAATAGAACAGGAACAGATTTTCTACCGAGCACATGAATTACTGAATAAATTAGAGAAGGATGTCAACAAGGAACGACTAGACGAACTAATGCATATGCTCAATATAGAAAACGTGTATGCCACCATCTAGACAAGTTGATTATCTTAAAACGAGGGAATATCGCAATATATTGAGGATTTAAATCCTATTTTTTCTTCAATACCATTTCAAATGCTTCATTGAGAAAATCTCTCTCTTCGTTAGTTGGGCACCATCTGAAACCAGCTTCGTCTTTGATAAAATTTGGTGCATTGGTGTCAAATCGAGTCATTAGAAAGAGTTCACCTGATGCTGGATCTTTATTTATTTCAAGCCTTATATGTATGTTTTCATTTTTCTGCATTATATCCTCAACCACTTATCCAATCAAGTAAATCACCTTACAGAACTTATAGTTTTCTTTTTGTGTAATACATTGCCGATAGTTCTCAATAAAATTTTATCTTTAAGAGTGGACTTTTCAAAAATATTAATATGCCTGTAGTTTGATTCAGTATTCATGGAGGTAGACTGGAGGTCGCTATTACTGTCAATGACAATTTCGGGAATTGCATTGGCTCTTTTAGTGGTATTTGCGCTTTATCCAATGGTCAATTCATCAAATAATAGTTTAGTTGCACAGATGAGTTGGAGTTCATTGAGCATTTTTTTGATTACTGATTTTTTAGTTTTAACATTTGTTTTTTATTTTGCAATCTTCATAAGAAAGTCTAAAAAGAGTGGAATATAGTGTTTTTGTAAAAACCTTTTAATAACCTCTTATTTTCTCATTGCTGAGTCTATGCGAATTGCAGTTCTAATAAAAGAACGGTGCAAACCAAAAAATTGCGCCAAAGAATGCATAAAGTTTTGCCCTAGAGTTAGAGCTGGCGATGAAACTATTACAATGGGTGATGAGGGAAGACCGGTTATCTCTGAAGAGCTATGTGTAGGCTGTGGCATTTGCGTGCATAAATGTCCGTTTGATGCAATAAAAATTATTGGCCTTGCTGAAGAACTAAAAGAGGATCTTATCCATCAATTTAGCAAAAATGGGTTTCGGTTATTTCGACTTCCCATTCCAAAAGAGGGTAGTTGTATAGGCATCCTTGGTCCAAATGGCATAGGAAAAACAACAGCAATCAAGATTCTCTCAGGACAATTAAAACCAAATCTAGGTGAATATGAAGATGAACCTTCATGGGACGACATTCTTGAATATTACGCAGGAACTGAATTGCATAACCATTTCAGTCACATAGTAAAAAAAGAAATAAATAGTGTTACAAAACCCCAGTATGTTGACAAACTTCCAAAAATAATGAAAGGGCCCATCAAAGATATTCTCAAGAAGGTTGACACATCTGGGTCGTTTGATACCATCGTGGAAAAACTCGAGTTAGACAACATCCTAGACAAGCAGATAGAGAAAGGTACAATCTCTGGTGGTGAGCTTCAGTTGGTTGCAATAGCCGCAACACTACTCAAGGATGTTGATTTGTATTTTTTTGATGAACCTTCTTCATATCTTGATATACATCAGCGATTAAAGGTCGCCCGCATTATTAAGGAACTATCAGAAGAGAAGAAAGTAATTGTGATAGAACATGACATTGCTGTATTGGATTTCCTTTGTGATAACGTACATCTTGTTTATGGTGACGAAGGTGCATATGGTGTTGTCACTCATCCCCGTGGCGTACGTCATTCCATAAACACCTATCTCTCAGGCTATCTAAAAGAAGAGAACATTCGATTTGGAGAGAAGATAGAATTTTTTGCCCATCCGCCCAAGCAGCGGCAGAACATGAGAATACTTGTTACCTTTGATGATTTAACAAAGTCATTCAAGGAATTCTCACTTGAAATTGAAAAAGGAATCATTAGACAAGGAGAAATTATAGGCATCGTCGGTCCTAATGCAATTGGAAAAACAACGTTTGTGAAGATGCTTGCTGGTGCGACAGAGCCAACAACTGGCAAAATAGAGTATGATATTAAGGTGAGTTACAAACCTCAGTATATTTCACCAGATTTTAAAGGAACGGTTAGGGAATTGTTTGAACTGAAGGCACAGCAGCTGTTCACCTCCTCGTTTTTCAAAGCAGAGATTTTTGAAGCATTACATCTGAAATATCTTCTTGATAAACAACTTGAAACGTTGTCTGGCGGCGAGTTACAAAGAGTGGCTATTGCCAACTGTCTTGTTCAGGATGCTGATATCTACTTGATAGATGAACCGTCTGCGTATCTTGATAGTGAGCAAAGAATGATTACGTCAAGAACAGTAAGAAGAGTAATCGAAAAATCAGGTAAATCAGCAATGATTGTAGATCATGATGTCTATTTCATCGACATGATTAGTGATGCATTAATCGTTTTTGATGGTGAGCCTGGAAAGCATGGGCATGGGCGTGGACCGTTTAGCCTTCATGAGGGAATGAATCGATTTCTGAAAGATGTTGACATTACCTTCCGTAGAGATGAGGAAACGCAAAGGCCCAGGGTGAACAAACCTGATTCATACATGGATAGAAAACAGAGGAAAGAAGGAGAATATTATTATAGCCTCTGAAGTGATAAGATGTGTTTTAAACGCATAAAAAAATATTTTGATGAACTGGGGGAAAAAGACAAAATTCAAACAAAAGAGATGGAAAAAGCGATAGAACGAAGTAAAGATATATCTGAAGCGTACTTGCAAGGTGGAAAAGCTGTCGGTGAGATAGTAAAGCCAAAGAAGAAAAAATAAACACAATAGTTAAATCACATATCCATTATTATCTGATAGTATGCCAAGGTCTGGGAGGTTACGAAGGCATATACGGGAGTTTACTGGCTCATCAAGAGCTGAGAAACTGTCATTTATCCCTCCATTTCTCGTCCTAATTGTTGAAATTATCCTCCTTCAACATGCAATTAGAATACAAGTAGACTATGTAATTGAATTAACGATAATCTTGTTGATTCTATCAGCAATTGAGATAATCCTTGTCTCCCGAGAGATGCAAAAACATTATCAAAGAAGTAATTTTGACGGAATACTGACTATCAGACTAGATGATTTTATCATAGAAAGAAAGAAGAAGAATGTAAAAGAATTAGTTGAAGAATTTATTGAAAAATATCCCCATTACAGTAGCTATAGAAATGAGATATATCACATCACCTGTCAGATCATGGAAACACATAAAGAAGAAGCATTGGAAAAAGCGTTAGATGATAAACTGAAAAAATTTATAAAACGAAGAAAGAAAATGAATGTCGATGAAATACTCGAAGCGTTTATTAAAAAATATCCTAAATATAGAAAACACCCGGGTAAGGTATATCGTGTAGCCTGCCAAGTCATGGGTGTTTCCAAAGAGAAAAAAGAAGATATTTAACTATAAACTCATAAGGACGATCGTTTCTTCCATGATGATAGAATGATGTCTCGTAGTTCCTCGCTGTCTTTTGCTTTTATCCATTCCTTTTCGAAATCGGTTTCTTCAGCAATCTGAATAATCCACATAAGAGAATGGAGATAGAAGCTCTGTTGGTCAGGAGAAGCGACAATTATAAAAAACGCATGAACTGGATCGATATCATCAGAAATGATGATACCTTTTTTGCTTCTAACTGAGATTATTTCAAATTTATCACGTCCCTTGATAATATGTGAAAAAATAGCGATACCTGGATGCACAATGATATTAGACTCCTCCTCTCGCTTCTTAAGAAGCTTATATAATTTCTCTTCATCAGTATCTAATTGTTCGGCTAATTTATGTGCTATCAACCATGCAAACTTATCGGGACGCATATATTTGAAAACGTCTATAACCTCACATTTTTTAATGAGTTGTTCAAACCGTTTCTCAGTGACGTCATCTCTTTCTATCAGGATTTCCCGAAGTTCCTCATCTAAAAGATATCCTGTGGATTTCTCACCAGTAATTCGCTCTACGACATGAAGAATTGAATATTCCCGCCATATTTTATCTCGGGCAAAAAACCAATACCAACCAAACCCGAAACCAATAAAACAGCCAACAAGAACCAGTGAATCAAAACCCATCTCAACGATCAAAAAACTATAACATATAATACCTGCAATCTGAATCCATGGATAAAAAGGCGAATGAAAACTTGGGCGATAATGTCTTATTTTACTTTCGCGCATCATAATAATGGATAAATTTACAAATATGAATAATAAAATTACAATCGTTGAAGCAGTTTTAACCAATCCTTCAAGATCTAAAAACAGAATAACACATATCATAAAACCAGAAGTAAATAATATTGATACAACTGGTGTGCCACGTTTGGAAATTTTTGAAAAAAAACCTGGTAATAACTGATCTTTACTCATAGCCATAGGATAACGAGATGACGATAGCAAACCTGCATTTGCAGTTGTTATAAAAGCAAGAACTGCTGCAACTCCTAAAGCAATTAGTCCTATTTCTCCCATAAATACTTCTGCCCCTAAAGATATGGGCATTAGAGAATGTGTGAGCGAACTGTGCTCCAATAACCCTATTGTAACTATAATAACTAAAATGTACAATGTTGAGATAGAAATCCATGCTAGAAACATACCAAGAGGGATGTTTCTTTTTGGGTTTTTAATCTCTTCTGCAACGCTACAAATTTTAGTAAGACCCATGTAAGCAACGAAAATAAAACCTGCAGTTGCAAAAATTGGAGCTATACCATCAGTTGTAAACGGTTCAAATCTTGATGGTTGTATAAAGAAAAAACCTACAACAATATAAAAAATAAGGATGCTGATTAGACCTGCAACTAATATCACTTGTGTTTTTCCTGCATGTTTAACGCCATATAAATTAATTATAGTAAATAATATGCAAAATACCACTGCGATTAGTTTAATATTAAAATTAGTTAATCCGGGGTTGAATAATTGAACAAATGCACCTATTCCAATTAATGCAAATGCTGTTTTAGAGCTCAGTGCAAACCATGATGCAAGACCACCGATGGTTCCAATTGCTGGACCCATGCTCCGGTCTATAAAAAAATAATCTCCACCTGCCTTTGGCATAGCTGTAGCAAGCTCAGCTTTTGAAAGCAGTGTAGGAATGATTATAATACTGGCAATTATATAAGAAATGATAACTGATGACCCTGTTTTTGCATATGCAATTCCGGGTAAAATAAAAAGCCCAGAACTAATCATAGCGCCAGCGGCTATACAAAAAATGCCAAGAAGTCCAAGTTCCTTCCTTAAGCCCTTGGTCTCCTCACACTCACCCATCTATTTGGGATATAATATATTATATATATCTACATTTCCTTGGATGTTTTCTAAATAATAGTTCCTTTCTTGATTACGGTTTCTACCAAGTTTATCCCATAATGATACGGTAAAAACATGTGATTTGGACAATCAAGGATAATTACATCCGCCTGTTTTCCTTTTTCAAGACTGCCGATATTGTCCTTCAAACCTATGGCACAAGCAGCGTTAAACGTAGCAGCAGTAATTGCTTCAGCAGGCTTCATTTTCATATTAAAACATGCCAGTTGAATTATAAATTGCATGTTTTCTGTCCAGCAATTTGGATTTAAATCAGTAGCTAGGGCAACAGGTACTCCAAATTCAATCATTTTTCGAGCAGGTGCATACTGCTTCATCATCAAAGAAAATGGTGTCCCTGGAAGAAGCACGCCAATAATGCCTTTTTTTGCCATTTCCTTTAACCCTTTATCTGAAGACATCAACAGATGATCGGCACTTATTGCACCTACTTCTGCAGCTAAAGCTGCGCCACCAGTATTAACGATTTCATCGGCATGGATTTTTGGAGTGAGACCATAGAGTTTTCCTGCTTCCAAAATTTGTTTTGATTTTTTTGGAGTGAACACTCCTTCTTCACAAAAAACATCACAAAATTGTGCCAGCCCTTTTGTTTTAGGCAACATCTCTTCAACAACAATGTTAACATAGTCATCGACGCTGTGCTCTTTTGGAATGGCATGTGCTCCCAAAAATGTGGAAACAATATCTACAGAATGCTCTTTGTTTAGTTTCTTTTGAACTTCTAAAATTTTAATTTCTGTTGAAGTCTCAAGGCCATATCCACTTTTCGATTCACAGGTTGTTGTTCCATATGAAAGCATTGAATCAAGGCGTTTCTTACTTTGTTTTAGTAAGCTTTCTTTTGATGCGTTCCTTGTTTCGTTGACTGTGTAAAAAATTCCTCCGCCTTTCTTCAAAATGCCCATATATGACAATCCTTTTAATTTCATGTCAAGTTCAAACTCTCTTGAACCGGCAAACACCAAGTGAGTATGTGGATCAACAAAGCCAGGCATCACTGTTTTTCCTGATGCTTCAATCGTTTTCTCTGCATTATATTTTAGATCCTTACCGACGTCAACAATCTTTCCATCTTTAATTGCAATAGATCCTTTTTTTATGATGGATAGTTCTTCCATTTGTTTATTTGTTCTAGGTCTATTTGAACCTTTTAGAGTTACAAGTTCGTTGGCATTTTTGATTATAATATCTACTGTTTGCATGTCCAGTTCCCAAACAGTTAAAAGAATTACTTAGATTAAGGGTTTGCGGTGTCAAAATATGAAAAGGATAGTTGAATGTGTCCCAAATTTCAGTGAAGGTAAAGATAAATCAATAATAAATGCAATTTCTGCTGCAGTTGAATCTGTTGATGGGGTAAAATTGCTTAATGTTGACCCGGGTGAAGATTTCAATAGAACCGTTTACACTTTTGTCGGAGAACCTGAACCAGTTCTCGAAGCTGCTTTCAAAGCAGCGAAAGTAGGCATTGCTCTTATAGATATGACAAAGCACAAAGGTGAGCATGCCAGAATGGGTGCCCTTGATGTGTGTCCGTTTATTCCAATTAAAGACGTTACAGATGCTGATTGTATCAAGCTTTCAAAGAAATTTGGAGAGCGTATGGCCAAAGAATTAAGCGTTCCAGTATTTCTTTATGATAAATCTGCGGCTAAACCTGAAAGAGTTAGACTTCCAGATATAAGAAAAGGCGAGTATGAGGCTCTTGAAGAGAAGTTTAAGGATTCGTCATTTAAACCAGATTATGGTAAACCGGTTTTTGTTCCAAAAAGTGGTGCAACTGCAACAGGATGTAGAGATATTCTTCTTGCTTACAATATCAATCTGAATACAAACGATAAATCAATTGCATCAAAAATCTCTGGTAAAATTAGGACGAGTGGAGTTCTTAAAAAGGATAAAGATGGAAACAAAATAATTGGTCCAGACGGTAAACCTGAGAGAATTCCAGGAAGATTTAAAGGTGTTCAAGCTGGCGGAATGATGTATGATGAGAACATCTCCCAGGTTTCTATGAATCTGCTTAATTATCGCGAAGTAAATCTTCATGATGCGTTTGAAGCGGTTCAAAATGAGGCTGAAAAACTAGGTGCAAAAGCAACTGGCAGTGAAATCGTTGGTCTGGTTCCAAAGGAATCCTTGGTTTTAGCTGGAAAATTCTATTCTACAAAAGATGGTCTTAAAATATCTGATGAAGAAGAACTAGTTTCAATTGGAATCGATAAACTAGGGCTTTCTGAGCTTTATCCGTTTAAACCTGGGGAAAAGGTCATTGAATATATGGTTAAAGAAACAGGACCTCTTGCATCAATGAAAGTAAATAGTTTTCTTTCTGAACTTGCCTCTTCATCACCTGCACCAGGTGGTGGAAGTGTAGCGGCTCTTGCTGGCAGTCTTGGAGCAGCACTTTCTTCAATGGTTTGCAATCTAACTGTTGGAAAGGAAATATATGCTGATGTTCAGGCTGAAATAAAAGATACTCTAAAGAAAAACGAACAGTTACGAAAAGATTTGACAAGGCTTATTGATGAAGATACAGAGGCTTTCAATGATGTGATGAAGGCATTTAAAATGTCAAAGGACACAGAAGAACAGAAAAAGAAAAGAAGTAAAGCTATTCAAGATGGATACAAAACCGCTGCAAAGATTCCACTGAAGACAGCAAAGACTTGTGAAAAGATATTGGATGTTGCATTGGTTATAGCTGAAAAAGGAAATGTTAATTCAATAACTGATGCAGCTGTATCTGCCCTCATGGCACAAGCAGGTGTGGAATCTGCTATTCTTAATATTAAAATCAATCTTTGTTTAATTAAAGACGGAAATTTTGTGAAGAAGATTTCTGAAGAATTCGAAAAAATTGAGAAGAATGCTGCTAGTAAGATTGATGTTATTTTGAGAATTGTAAATGATAAAATGAAATAAAAAAGAGAAAAATTGTTTTTATTTACTCGTAGTTTTAGCTATTGTTTAAATTGTTTGTTTACTGGAACTGGTTGTAGGTTGCATCGTGGTAGTGCTACCTTGCTGGCTGCTGGGTTGGCTGCTTGTTGTAGTTGAACTAGTTGTGGATTGCTGAGTAGTTGTACCGCTTGGCTGAGTACTAGTTTGACTGCTAGAACTGCTTTGTTCGTCAAATGGTAATGTAATTGTTAATGGATCGGACCAATCACTTTCATATCCATATATATCTTTAGCCTTTACTCTAATTTGATATGCATCTTTTTCCTTCCATCTGTGTTTTGCGCTTGCAGTAGCTCCAGAGCTGTAAAAACCAGTCCATGAAGTGTTTCCATCATCCCAGTCGAAGAGGTATCTTATCTCATCTCCATCTGGATCAGTAGAAGAAGTGGTAAAAGTGTATCTGATAAGAGGTAGTATTGATTGTGGACCAGATGGCTTTGTTGGTTTTGATGGTGGATTACTTTCTATCCCCAATGCTTTCATAAAAGGATAATCGTCTATATTATAGGCAACAATAACGTATGATGTATCTCCTATACCATCTCCATTGCTATCATTGCCCGTGTAATCCGCCCAATAGTTGCCCTCTCCAAGTGTCTCATTATGCCACACATTATAATGATCATGGCCATAGGAATCAATTGTAAATGCTCCATCTAATATGTTATTGTGATATATGAGATTATCATGTGAAGCGTAATGTTCTCCTGAATTTCTAATAAATATACCGTACTCGCTGTTTGATGAGAAAGTATTACCATAGATACTATTATATGAAGAACCAAGAACCCCTATACCATATGGATCGTTTAATGATATGAAATTATTTTTAATAGTTACAAAATATGAGCAGCAGCTGAGGAATATACCTGCACCATACGTCCCTCCATTTCCATTATCTATTATATTATTCTCATGTATGTTTACATTACTACTTTTATTATGTTCATAATCAAAGATAAAAATCCCGTTCTCACCAGATCTACGTATGTTATTGTGATGGATCTCAGCATTTCTTATAGCAAATGCTAGAATACCAACGTAATGTCCATAAATATCATTATGATCAATTTCGAGATTGTCACAATAATCGATATCTATAGCTCTGTGAACATTTCCAGAGAGATTGCAATCTGTAATACGAATATTTAAATTTCGAAATTCATCAAAAGCATCAATAGAGATTCCGCCAGAGTAAGAGCCCCCTCCATTTTTGTTCAACTTACATCTCTGTATCAAGATATTTTTAAAATAATAATCACGCCCAGCACTCATATGTATACTATTAGCGCGATTATGGTGTAAATGACAATCGCTTACAGTGAAATTAACAACAGAAGCTCGACATACTACTATTCCTCGATCACTTTTTCGCATAACACAATCTGAAATAGAGATGTTTTCTAAGAGACATATTAAGGGATAACCGCCAAGTTCAACAGCAGCAGACCAACCGCCTGAATTTTGAATAGTTAAACTTTTTAATTTAACATAGCTCCTTCTTATAGTAACTATAACATCTTTGTAGCCACCATTGCTACCATCAATAATTGTCGTATTCTTATTTTCCCCAATTAAATTTATTTTCTTATTAATAATTATGTTTTCAACATAAATTCCACTGAAAACGTATACAACATCACCATCTTCAGCTACATTTATACCTTCTTGAATTGTCTTTACATGCGTCTCATCATACCACTCAGGAGGTGCATTATCATCCACATAGATGTCAGCTAATGGAATATGGGGAACAAGCGGTCCTGTAGATTGCTGTCCTCTTAACACATTGTCTTTAAAGGCATTCACACTAGCTATAGAGGTTGTTAATAACAAGCCTACCACGATTATTGATACTATTATTTTCTTCATTTTTCATCACACTCAAATTTTATTATGGTTATACTTTGTGAATAATGTTATTTAAATGTTTTGTGTAAGAATGTCATTTTGAAAAAACAGCACTCTAGGCTAAAACCTAGTTACAACAGAATTAAAATTATTTGGCTGCAAATTTATAAATATATCTTGTTTACTTTCGTTTTTTACCATGAAATCAGACATTGAACTTGCAAGGTCTGCAAAGTTGAAACCTATAACAGAAATTGCAGAGAAAGCAGGAATCAATCAGGATGAATTTACTTTTTGGGGAGATTTCAAAGCCAAAGTCTCTCTTAGCTTGTTAGAAAGAACAAAGAGCAATAAGAATGGAAAACTCATTTTGGTAACAACCATCAATCCTACTTCTGAGGGAGAAGGAAAGACAACTGTGACAATTGGGTTGGCCCAAGCATTAGCAAAACTCAATAAAAAAACCATGCTTGGCATTAGAGAACCTTCATTGGGCCCAATGATGGGAATAAAAGGCGGTGCAACTGGTGGTGGCTATTCTCAAGTAATTCCCATGGAAGATATCAATCTCCATTTTACAGGCGATATGCATGCAGTAACCAGTGCACACAATTTACTAGCCAGTCTTCTTGATAATCACATTCATCATGGTGATGCATTTCATATTGATCCACGGTATATCGTATGGCCTCGCGTGTTAGATATCAGTGATCGTGCCCTTAGAAACGTGGTTGTTGGGCTTGGAGGTCCTAAAGATGGTGTGCCCCATGAAGTCGAGTTCGCGATTACACCTGCCTCTGAAATCATGGCCATCTTATGTCTATCCAAAGATTTGAATGATTTAAAGAAAAGATTAGACAGAATAATCGTAGCATACACATATGACAACAAACCGATAACAGCAAAGGATTTGAAGGCCGTAGGAGCAATGGCAGTGCTTCTTATGGATGCTATAAAACCGAATCTTGTACAAACAATGGAGGGCGTTCCTGCGTTTGTTCATGGCGGTCCTTTTGCAAACATAGCCCATGGAACAAGTAGCATTATTGCTACTAAGATGGGATTAAAGCTTGCTGATTACTTTGTTACAGAGGCAGGGTTTGGTTCAGATCTTGGCGCTGAAAAATTCTTTGACATCGTCTGTAGAACAGGTGATTTTAAACCTGATGCTGTAGTTCTAGTTGTAAGCATACGAGCATTAAAAAGAAATGGAAAAGGAGATCTTAAAAAAGGTCTTCCAAATCTTGAAAAGCACCTTGAAAACATTTCTTACTTTGGGATTCCAGTAATTGTTGCAATTAATCATTTTATTGATGATAAAGAAGAAGAAATAGAGATTGTAGAAAACTATTGTAAATCAAAAAACATTCCAGTAGCAGTCGCAGATATATGGGACCAAGGTGGAGAAGGCGGTATTGAACTAGCTGGAAAACTTGTAAGTTTAATACACAACAATCCTTCAAAATTTAATTATTTATATGATCTAAACACCTCTGTCAAGGAGAAAATTGAGACCATCGCAAAGAAGATTTATGGTGCAGGACGTGTAATTTATACTGTAACTGCTGAACAAGATATTGAACTCTGTCAAAAATTAGGTTTAGACAAACTACCGATTTGCATAGCAAAAACACAATATTCGCTTTCAGATGATTCAAAATTATTAGGAAGACCTGAAGGCTTTAAGATAACGGTAAGAAAGATTAAATTCTCAGCAGGAGCAGGGTTTTTAGTCCCCATGACAGGAAAAATAACTACTATGCCTGGATTACCTACAAAGCCTAGTTCAGAACATATTGACGTTGATAGTAACGGAAAAGCCATTGGATTATATTAAAATAAAAATAAGGATACATTGATATATCAAATAAGCTATCCATTTTACGGGAGGTTTACCTTTCATGACTACTGATGACCTTAAGTCTCATATAGAGGATATCTTAGATGTTCTCAGTGAGAATACAGAAAAAAAAGTTGATAGAGAAGAACTTGAAAAGGAATTTATAAAATTCTTAGATTATGGCGTTCCTGTTGATCAGGCAAAACAAACGCTTATTAAGAAGTTTGGAGGAGGTGTATCGTTTTCTCCTCGGCCGGCTTCGTCTGAGCGGATGCCTATAGCTGATCTGCAACCCGACACGCCTAGCGTAAATCTACTTTGCCGTGTTATTGCCATTACTGAAAAAGAAATCACGGTAAAAGGCGAACAAAGAATCATATTCTATGGAATTTTTGGAGATGAAAGTGGCACAATTACCTTTACTGCATGGAACGACTTTAAAATTGAAAAAGGAGATGTTATCGAACTGTCCAACGCATATACTAGAGAATGGCAGGGAACAACGCAGTTAAACCTTGGAGATCGGGTAATAATCAAAAAGACAGATGCGGAAAAACTTCCTGAAAGTGCATATAAGCCGAAGGAATATAAGATAAAGGACCTGCGATCTGGCTTGGGATCTGTAGAAATCACTGCACGCATTCTTGATATTACTGAGCGAGAAACCGAGGTAAGTGGTGAGACAAAGAAAGTATTTTCAGGTTCCATAGGTGATGAAACTGGAAAGGCACAATTTACATCTTGGCATGATTTCAAATTAAAACAAGGAGATATTGTAAAGATATCTGGAGGTTATGTAAAATCTTGGAAGGGCATCCCTCAATTAACTTTTGATGAAAAGGCGACCGTGAAAAAACTAGATAAGAGTAAATTGCCAAAAGAAACAGCAGAATGGCAAAAACTACCGATTTATCAACTTGTGGAAAAACGGGGTGCATTGGATATTGAGATAGAAGGAACTGTAATTGATGTCAGACCGGGTTCTGGTTTTATAATGCGATGTCCAGAATGTAATCGAGTATTAATCAACAGCGAGTGTACCATTCATGGAAAGGTAACCGGCAAACCAGATCTGCGAATCAAAATGATTGTGGATGATGGCACCGGTGCGGTAAACACTACAGTTGGAAAAGAGATCACAGAGAAATTGCTAGGAAAGACCCTTGAAGAATGCAAAAAAGTGGACGAGAATACTCTTTTAGATGAGATGAATAGCACCCTATTTGCACATAGAATTGCCATAAAAGGCAATGCACTTGGCGATGAATTTGGTACGACTATTATTGCAAAGGATACAAACCTTGTTGATGTTGATATCAAAGAGCAAGCAGCGAAATTAGCTGAAACATTGGAGGAAATAGCATGAAGCGGGAAGCAGCATGGAGAGTATTTGCAGGTGAGTATAATGATACTACTGTTGAAATCAAAGGCGAAGGAGAGATGGCTCCATCATACGTTGTTACTCCACTAGGTGCCAAGATTAATCGACTATTTGTCATCGGCGTTCTCACTGATGTTGAGCAAGTATCTGGGAGCGGAGAGTTTATCAGAGCACATGTTTCTGATCCTACAGGCGTGTTCACTCTGTATTCTGGACAGTATCAACAGGAGGCTACTACGGCACTTTCCAATATAGAAGTTCCTGCCTTTGTTGCTATTGTTGGAAAAGCGCGGACGTATATACCTGAGGAGGGAACGCTCTATGTTTCCATTCGTCCAGAAAAAGTAATGGGAGTAAATGCTAACGTCCGAGACCAATGGATTTTGGAGACTTGTACAAGCACAAAGGATAGAATTGAAGCCGTAGTTGAAGCCATGAAGATGAATCAATCCAATGCCTATGACCTACGAAAGTTGGGATACAGCAAGGAACTTTCTGAGGGAATTGTCACTGCATTAAAGAACTATGGAACAGTTGATGCAAACAAGTATATAACATTGATTCAAGAGTCTCTTCAATATCTTACTCCTGGTAAAGACACGTTGCCAGATCTGAATGTTGAACAGAAAAAAGAGGAGACAATTGATGAGGTTAAGCCTGAAGAACCAGTAAAAGAAACCAAAAAGACAAAAGAAAAAGAAGAGCCTGCCGATGACAATTCTGAAGAAACAGAACAGACGGTGTTGGAAACCATCAAGAAGATTGAAGGAGACGACGGTGCATCTTGGGATGTTATTACTGAAAAATGCGAGAAATCGGGACTTGATAAAGACGTTATCGAAGAGGCCTTAACATCATTGATGGACAAAGGTCTGATTTACGAGCCGATTCTGGGAACTATTAAAACCACTTAGATTTAATCTATTTATACTTACCTTACACTATTGCCAATCTACCATTTTGGCATTTTAGCAGATTACCTTTATATATAATTAATGATAAACTTTAACTTTACGGCAGGTGACGAGGAATGAAAAGTACCAAAAAAAGGAATGTGAATGATTATCCTTCTTTATATGATGCTTTTAATCTAGGAGACCGCGTCAAGAGAATATATGCTGATAAGAAAGGCGGTCCTTTGGAATATAGGGGTATTGTCTTAGCAATCGATAACAATTGCTTGGAGATTTATTGGGATACAAAAGATGGTAAATATCGACCTGGTGACATGGACATTGCATTTACTACATGTCCACTTAATGAAATATTCAACGGCAATGAATATTATACTCCAATAAAAAAAGATGATCATTAGTTTGTAATATATATTTTGAAGTATCCTTAAGAATATTCTTTTGTATATATTTTAGGGAATTGCATATCAATTTAAAAGACATACTTAAAGATATATTTTTAAATATCTTTATCACAGCTTTATGGCTGACCGACGTCCCGTCAGACACCACCCATATTTTCCCAACATCTTTTGTTCAATAAGTTTTATTTTTATAATTTATAATGAATATTATTGGCATTACTTGTACAACATGATTTATATAAGCTTGAAGCAAAACGCTAAATTGTCACTATGATAGTCATTGGATTACTCTCAAGCCAGCAAGAAGCGGAAGAAATCAAATACATTGCCAAGGTATGTACCTTGGAAGACAGGATTCATTTTCTAGTTAGAATGAGTAGATTAAAAGAAATGCTCAAGAAAGAATCACAAGAGTAACTTTAAAAAGATAATCAGTGTTTCATCTGCCATCGTGAGTTCGAATGACTGTTTTAATCATCTCTTCAACTATAGATCCTGCCAGTGCCAATATCAAAAAAAGTCTTTTAGAGCAATCAATCTGGGATGAAAGCGGTACATTCAATGGAAATGCAGTCTACTACCATTCTATCATGAAAGATGTCATGATTGTTACTATAAGCGACAGTAAGATACTTCACGAAAATCTAGACAAAGAGGTAAAGGATGCTCTTGGAACAGAGCCAGAACAAGCCATTTTTATTTCCAGGCATACAAGCAAGACAGGTAAACCGACATTGACTGTACATCCAATAGGCAACTATGGAAAAGCAGAATTTGGAGGAAAATCTAAGATTCTAACTAACACATCCCCTCATTTGATGACTCATTTACTTAGATTGCTGAAGAAAAATGCTAAACAAGCTAAGCTATACCACAAAGTTTGTTTTGAAGCGACTCACCATGGCCCATATCTAGACATACCAACGTTGTTTATAGAAGTGGGAAGTAATGAAGAAGAATGGAAGAAGCAAGAGCCTGCAGCTGTTGTAGCCAAGTCAGTTCTTGAACTTTTGGATTCGTATCATTATGAAGAAGATTTTTCTGATGAGATGGTTGTGTTGTTGGGAGTTGGTGGAGGTCACTACGCACCACGATTCACAGATGTTGCTTTAGAAAAAAAGGCAGCGTTTGGTCACATGATCCCTATGTACCAGATAGATGCAGGAAATATTGACGATGAGATGTTTGAACAAGCACTGCAGAAAACACCAAATGTAAAAGGAGCATATATTCACAAAAAATCTATGAAAAAGTCACAGGTAACTGAATTTAAAAATATATTTGAAAAAAAAGGAATTCCTGTAATTTCAAGTAAAGAATTGGAAAGTCTGTAACTATTTCTTTAATGGATATTCTGTTTTAAAATTTTTAAAAAATACTTTCTTAAAGTTAACAATTTTTCCGTCTTTAACTTGGATTCCATCGTTATTCAATCTTCTTATCTTATCTTCAATTCCTAGCCCAAAACCACCCAGACTTCCATCAGATTTTACTATTTTAAAACAAGGCATGGTATCAGCATTTGGGTTTTGATTCATATATTTGCCAACTGCTCTTGCATAGCCTTTGTTTCCAAGAGCCTTTGCAACTGCACCATATGTTGATATCCGACCCTTTGGGATTTGTCTTACAAGATAGTAAGTATATTCAGTAATATTCATTGAATTTGAGTAACTAAAAAAAGTAAATAACTTTTCCTATAACTGATTCTATCTTCTAAATTAGAGAGCGATTTCTCTCTCTTCAACAATTCTAGCTTTTCCACCGACTTTTACTACAGCCCCATCTATTTCAACAAAGACTCTACCGGGTCGTCCCATAATATCTCCCTGTTCGCAGATTAACTTCTTATCTTTTATTATGTCGTTTTTTACTAAATAACTTGAAACAGCACCATTTGCCGTACCAGTTACAGGATCCTCATTTATTCCATATAGTGGACAGAAATTCCGAGCGTGATATGTGGATTCTTGTTCGATTGTATCAAATGTGAAAAGGTGGAAGCTACCTATGCCCAATCTCTTGCACATATCTTTTATCTTTTCAAAATTAGGTTTGATTGTCTTAACGGCATCAAAAGATTTTATACACAACGGCAAGGTAAACAATCCTGTAGAAACAATCTGTTTTGGAAAAGAACCGTCAATATCTTCCACCGAAATATTTAATGAATCGGCAACTTGAGATATATCAAAATATATATCTTTATATATTGGTTTTCTTTGAGTCATCATAACTCTATCAACAATTTTATCATCTGAAAACATAATGTTAACTGGCAAAATACCTGCTTTTGTCTCCTGAGAAACAACACAGTCTTGTGAAAACACTCCTCGTGACGCCATAGTAAAGAACGTCGCTATAGTAGCATGTCCACAAAGCTCGACTTCAACCTCGGGGGTAAAAAATAACACTTTATAATCTGCTTTTTTACTCGGAGAAACAAAAGCAGTCTCAGATACGGCCAACTCTTTTGTAATATATGCCATCTGATCATCAGTTAATTCTGGAGAATCAAGTAAAACACCTGCAGGGTTCCCACCATCTAATGATTCAGTAAATGCATTGACTCTCAAAACGTTGATTTTCATGATGGATCATCTTCTATAATTCCAATCTTTTGCCCCAAAACATTCCTTTTCAAATTTTTGGGTCAACGCAATTTCCTCTTCAGTTAGTTCTCCCTTAACCAACTCAATATTAAATTCTTCTTCAAAACCAGCCCTCATTGCCTGAGCAACTTTTTCAAAAGGTATATCTTTTTCCAAAATATGTTTAATTGAAGTAACTCTCTGCTTTACATCTGCAATTAATTTGTCTTTTATCTTCTCATTTGGAACCTTGAGCAATGAAAACATTTTGTCAACATCAACATCTGTTAAAACTGTTCCATGTTGTAAAACCGTTCTCGCCTTTCTTGTCTGGGCATTTCCTGAGATCTTCTTCCCATAAGCAATGATATCGTTGATAGGGACGTATTTACTCTCAATTCCTAACTCACCCAGCCCTTTTATCACAGCTCCACAAATCCTGCCATAGCTTTCCATGATATTCTTTGGAATTTGTGGATGAGACTCTGGAATGATGATGCTATATGTTAATTCTGCTTCATGAAATACAGCTCCGCCACCAGTAATCCTTCTTACATACTCAACACCGTGTGCTTTGCATGCATCTAAATCAACTTCCTCCGTAATACTTTGGAAATACCCTATAGAGATAGCAGGAGGCTCCCAAGCATAAAATCTTACCGTGGGTGGAACTTTGCCTTCGCTATTTGTAACAAGCACAGCCCGATCTATTGCCATATTGGTAGCCGCAGTATTGAATCCCGTTTGTAATAATCTCCATTGTTCGTTCATGGTTTACACATCAATATTCCTTCAGTCAATCCTTCTGCATGTAAGCCAATGAACTGAATATTGTGCTCTTTAATGGATGACTGTATTTTTTCCAGCAATGGTGTTCTCTCCAACACCGTATTTTTCAATTCATTTTCCATGATTTCTATCGTTTCTTCAGGGTAAGCAAAAAAATCTCCAGTAATTCTTATTTCATTTACCGAATTATTTTTTTCATCATAATCGAGAATGATTTTCAGCAGTTTTCCATTAGGAACCTTATAAACCGATTTGGCTTGCATTGTAGTAGGGAGATTCTTTTTCCCTTATAAATGTCTTCCTTTCACCGTCAACATAGTGCTCGTTCCGCGTGATACGAACTTCTCACAAGCGGTCCTGATTCTACATGTTTGAACCCAAGATCCAAAGCAATGCGTTTGAATTCATTAAATTCTTCAGGTGTGTAATATTTTTTAATCTCCGCATGCTGTCGTGTAGGTTGTAAATACTGGCCAATAGTCAAAAAATCTACGTCTGCTTCCCTTAAATCCTGCATTGTTTTGATG
>Ga0315547_1001346_pt1 | contig 19701 bp, 17 predicted proteins | sample SalMarSW160240MG_2_FD_202542 | JGI IMG/M metagenome (GOLD analysis project Ga0315547, IMG submission 202542) | Salt marsh sediment microbial communities from the Plum Island Ecosystem LTER, Massachusetts, United States - Salt Marsh Sediment SW1601-240 ...
ATGTACTTCATGCTTCACTGAGTTTGAGGTGGGTCAAGACGACATATACGTCCGCTAGGCATTACTCGTAATCGAGCACCAAAATGAGGAATGACGCTGGCATGCTTGGCTGGCATACAATCTGGCTTGTTGTTACATCGCAATCGAAATAGAGAACAATTTCAAGCAGGTTTCTGATCAGAGAAAGTCTGACTCGGGAAGGCCTTGACAGGCCCCTGCAATGGGACTATGCTCAAGTCACAAGACATAAAGTAACCCTAGAAGCAATGTAAGAAACTGGTTTGGGAGATGATGGGATGAAGGAAGGGCATCGAAATCGCTATTTTGTAGCGGTAGCTGGTGTCTTTTCGTTTTTGGAATTAATAAGAGGCGCTTCGGGAATAAAGGAGGTACATGATGACAGTGCTCAAGAGGATTCAGTCATTCTTCAAGCGACCGAAGGTAAAAGCTAAAGCCGAAGAAGCAAAGCCAGCAACTAAGGCTGCCGAAGAGAAGGCTACTGAGGCTCCGGAAAAGAAGACGGGCGAAAGCAGCCAGAAAAGTACCAGCACAACCTGACGAAGGTGTGTAGCCGAATTGCAGGCTAAGGCGCTGCAGGAAAGGCGAAAAAACAATCCAACGTCCATGTGGAGCATACTCCTTTAGGCAGTGGAGTGGCGAGGGTTAGATATTGGGAGAGATCTGGTGATGGGCAAGCTATCTGACAATGAAAGGAAGGTAATAACCGAGAGGATACGCGGTCTACGACTGGAGCATATGCATGCGGGGATGTCTACCCAGAGCATGGTAATCTGTGACAAGTGCCGGAAGGTCAAGCCGCTAGTAGGAGCAGCCCATTACGGCCCTTACAGGTTTTGCAATGACTGTGCTCTAGGCTACGAGCTAGCTAAAGCTGCAGGCGATATTAAATCCATTGAGGATTTCATTCCAGCCGAAGCACGCGTCAGGCCTAATCATTGAGAATGAGTAACTACGAAAGGAGGCTGCAAGAGCATGGGGATTGCCAGCGAACGGGGTATTCTCGAAACCGCAACGGTAACTGATTTAGAATCAGATGCGTTATACAGTTCCTTTATTGGATCTGGTGAAGAGTTGGTGACTGAAAATATAACCGAACCGACTGAACTGTGGGAGGAAATTAAAGAACTAGAGGCTGAGAAGCCCGAACCAACAGCAGATTTAGAAATAGAAACGCCTCTGGAAGGATTACTGGAGCCGGAAATAACAGATGACCCAGTCCGTATGTATCTCCATGAGATTGGTAGGGTGCATCTCCTCACTGCTGAGAATGAGAAGGCGCTAGCCAAAAATGTGGAGTTGGGCAAATGCATTGGGGAGCTAAGACAGCAACATACAAAGCGATTCGGAACAGCCCCTTCAGCAGCTGAGATAGTACTTACAATACTCAAAGAGCTGGGGCAGGCCGCTTCTGTGGTGCCCCTCCTCCAAAAGCAATTTGATCTAACCCCAACAACCAATTTAAAAGATAGTACCAGCATCGAATTGCAAGATAAAATTGGTAACACTCTTGACCAGCAGCTGGTTCAAACTGTTGCTACCAAGCTAAATAAGTCTATGGTAGAAGCAGAACAGCTTATTGTTAATCTCTCGGTAGATAGTAAGCTGCTACCAAAGGAAGTCCTCGATGCTATCGGAGATAATGTCTCTCTCACTGACATGGATAAGCTAGTAACAGACATTGCCTTCTTCAGTTCCCTCCGGGCTCATGAAAAGCAATTCGCCGCTTACTTTGCCAATATCGAGTGTGAAGCCCAAAAAGCAGGGAGGCATCTTATCGAGGCCAACCTGCGTCTGGTGGTCAGCGTCGCCAAGAAACACATTGGACGAGGCATGGCACTCCTTGACCTTATTCAAGAGGGAAATATCGGACTAATGAGAGGCGTTGAGAAATTCGATTACCGTAAAGGTTTCAAATTCAGTACGTATGCCACCTGGTGGATTCGCCAGGCTCTTACAAGAGCCGCAGCCGACCAGTCCCGTACTATTCGCCTTCCAGTTCATATGGTTGACACCGTCAATAGACTGCTAAAAACAAGCCGTCGTTTGGGCCAGGAATATGGAAGAGATCCCACCTCCAGTGAAATTGCCAAGGAGATGGAAATATCTTCAGATAAGGTTAGAGAGATTGTCAAAGTATCACGGTTGCCGATATCGCTGGAGTCACCCATTAATGAAGAGGAAGATAGTCCCCTGGGTAACTTTATAGAGGATAGAAATGCCTTGCCACCGATTGATGCCGCGTTCAACCAACTCTTCAAGGAGCAAATCAAGGATGTGCTCCACACACTTGCTCCTCGTGAGCAGCGAATACTCCAACTCAGATTTGGTCTCGAGGACGGACGAAGTCGCACGTTAGAGGAGGTGGGCAAGGAGTTTAACAGAACCAGAGAGCGGATTCGCCAGATCGAAGCCAAGGCACTACGCAAATTGCGCCACCCCAGCCGCAGCCGAAAACTGCTGGATTACCTTGAATAAAAGACTACTTGAATATCCCAGTCAAATTCTTGGGTAGCTTACCGCTTGCCCCCATCTTCATCAACTTTTGCATCTGCTGGAATTGGTTGAGGAGTTGATTAACGTGCTGTGGCTTCACCCCACTTACCTCGAGCAATACGACGGCGCCGGCTATCGCCAATGATATTTGGATTACGTCTCTCCTCGGGAGTCATGGAAAGTATAAACACTGCGTTTGTCCCCTTCCAGAGGCGTAGGGCGTATAGGTAATCGGTTTTATATGAACGTTGGACAGCAAGCGACTAAGAATCACACATAATGACGGAAAGTGATCCAACATTCCTGATTAATGTTCCCTCCTTTAGCGGAGTGCTCAATCGACACATACTGGCTGTTTCCTGAATTCCCATGATATTGACTGATAACTCGAATTGCACTAGACTTTTCCTTGTGAGCCAAGTGCTGAGGAGGCTCAGGTGAAGCTAAAAAAACTGATATTAACTCTGAGTGTTAGTGTGATTTTACTTTCCTCCTGTGCCGCTCCATCAGCCGTACCAGAACAAGCTACCCCAACACCCACGCCTACGCCTACACCCATACCAGCGCCTGCGCCCCCACCAGCGCCTGCGCCCACACCTACTCTGCCGGCAATCCCATATGAGGAGATTCTAGCTTCTCGCTTCTGCATTTCTGTCATCGAGGCAGATATCGAAGGAGTCACCAAGCTGGGTGTAAGGTGGGCTAAACCCATGGCCAACCCGTCTGGCCCTTTTATCTGGGGCCTGATTGAACCTCAAAAGGGGGAATACATCTGGCAAGGGGTAGATAGATATATTCAGAGAGTCCAAGGTTATAACATGGCTTTATTAGCTGTAATCTGGCCGTTTGCCGAATGGGACCAAGTTAACTGGGGACCGGTTGCTGATACCGAGCCGTTAATATTTGAGGATAGGATGTGCAGAAGTCGCCGCAAACCGTACGAAATGAATGCTTACCGCAGGTTTGTTTCCGCTCTGGTGGAGAGATATGACGGTGATGGAATAGATGATATGCCAGGGCTAAGGTATCCCATTAAGTATTGGCAAGCTCATTGTTCACCAAGTGTCAAAGAGGACTACTTCACCTACTTTGAGGGTTCACCAGAGGACTATCTTGAGGTTTTGAAAGCAACCTACCAGGCAGTCAAAGAGGCCGACCCGGAGGCAAAGGTCCTCTGTGGCGGCATGGGAACAATGAAGCCCGAAGCTATTTCCTTCTGGAGGCCAGTCTTCGAGAAGGGAAGTCAGTATTTTGATATCGCCAGTATCCATATCGTCTGGCCGCTGGCTGAATTCGGCCAAGCCGAGTATGCCAAGACTGAACTGATAGCCATGGCTGAGGGATATGTCCCTGAATTCAAAAAGCTGCTGTCAGAGTATGGAATTGATAAGCCCATCTGGCAAACCGCCACACAGTATTACTTTTGCCAAAATGTTTCCCCTGAGGAACATAGCCAGATTCTGGTCAGAAGCTACGTAATCGCTTTCGCCTACGGAGTGGATAAGGTCGAGTACGAGATATTTAGACCGTTCCCCTTTGAGCCACCGTTTATGAAGCAGACAGCCCTAGTTGACGAGAGCGGGGAGAAAAGGCCGGCTTACCATGCCTTAAAGACCCTAATTGAGAAGCTGGACAGGTTTACCTCTGCCGAGAAGCTGGCCGAGGGGCAATACCGGTTTATGGTGAAGGGAAAGCCGGTCTATGTCCTGTGGAGCGCTGGCAAAATCACCGCAGAGATAACCGGTGAGGTGCTGGTTACCGATATATACGGTAATGAAACCAGGACCGACAGCTCAGCCATCAAGCTGTCTGAGAGCCCAATCTTTGTCGAGTAATATTCGCGTTAGAACTGAACCACCTTCATAATGGACGACAATATCTACCCTATTGACGAAGCGAACCAACCTTTATGACTTGAGTTCATGTTCCTTAGGTAGTACTCCAATAATAAGGCGCTCTGTGCTAAAACCGGTTATCGTTGAACATTCCTCGGGAATGTTCACTCGCCTTCCATCCAGTATGCCCTACGATAAGTCATTTAGTGCCTTCCCAAGATAACAACTTTCATATTACTCCACAATCGTTTGACAGCATCGTGACGTTGCCATAGAGTGTCGCTGTAAACAGTAATAAAAGTCACTTTTTATCAGTATCCTGTCCGGTTTTGGCCTTCCCGTGCATTATAGTATATAGAGGGGTAAAAGGAGCTTCGATTATTGGAAGAAGCAGAGGTTATAGCTCTGGTACGGGCCGGTGAGGTTGATGCCTTCGCTGGAATCATCGAGCATTACCAGGCGCCGATAATCCGGTATCTGTACCGGCTGACAGGAGACTACGAGATGGCTAAAGACCTGGCCCAGGATACGTTCGTCCAGGCGTACAAGGGCATCCTGAAGACCGACGCCGAGCTTTCTTTCAAGGCATGGCTTTACCGCATCGCTACCAATAACGCGTTCCAGCATAGCCGGCGTAAGAAGCTGCTATCCTTCATCCCCTTTACATCGAGAGAACGAGATATACCCGTTGCAGACGAGCAGCCGGACTGCCCGGAGGACACGGCTGCCATCCGAGAAGCCCTGCTCAAGGTACCCCAGGAGCAGCGTACCTGCCTGGTGCTGCACTTCGTGGAGGGGTTCAAGTACCGGGAAATCGCCGAAACACTCGGGTGTTCGGAGGAAGCCGTACGCAAGCGGGTCGCCAGGGGCAGGAAGCTGTTTATTGAGATGTACGACCGGGAAGGAGGTGGGAAGGCATGAAATGCAGAGACCTGGAAGAACTGCTGTCGGCCTATGCCGACGGCGAGCTGTCACGGACACAGCGGGAGTTTATCGAGGAGCACCTGGCCGGCTGTGCCGACTGCCGGGTAAAACTGGCGAAATTTACATCGGTTGGCCGGCGGCTCTCGTCGCTCAGGGAAACGCCCGAGACCCCGGATATAAGAGAGACTACCATGTCGAAAATTAAAGCAAGCAGCGTATCGCCTGATAGATTATATAGACGCTGGCTGCGCCCGGTGATGGCGGCGGTGGCCATCGTAGCCGTTATTGCTCTATTGCTGGTAGCCCAACCCTGGGGTATCAAATCACCGGAAGCTCTGGCGGCATCCATCGTCCGCAACAGTCCCGAAGTCCAGGCGGCGTTAAACGGTGAAGAGATAGAGGAAGTTGAGGTGACGACCAAGGTCGTTGATGACGAAGGTAATGTACTGCTGATGCTGGTCAGAACCGAGGAGCGAGCCTTAGCTGCCGAGGTAAACCTGAATACGAAGCAGGTTACCGAGATAGTCCGGGTAAATGTCCCCGATTTCCAGCCGGGAGACGAGCAGAGGGCCCTCGATATCGCCAGGGCCGACCCCAAGGTCCGGGACTTGCTATCACAGGGAGGCGTTATCGGCGAGGTTCATCTTGGTCACTCCATCGATATTGCCCAGGTTACCGGCCCCGACGGGGTCACACATAAAGAGGGAACGGCTGAGCCGACAGCATTCATATTCATAGACCTGAAGGGGAAAGCATGGTCTGTCGCCATTGACCTGGATGAGGAAAGAGTAATGGGGATAGGCAAGCAGTCAGCCGCCATGACGCTGGTCCATATCAGCCAGTTTGTATCCACCATAGCGGCGCCTGTTCTGCTGGTTCTCGGCGTCTTACTTATATTGGGTCTGGCTTATAACAACAGAGCAGCCAGGGCCGCGGCGGGTATTTCGTCACTGGTGCTGGGTATTATCGGCCTGTTCATCGCCTTATATGCTATGTCGTCCATCTGGTGGCGCCTGGCGTTTATCGTGGCGGTTCCTGCTATGGGTCTGGCTGTCGGAATAACCGTCTTGAAACAGAGGACCGCCGGACGGGGCCTGGCTATTACCGGAATTGTCCTGGGGTCGCTGGCCCTGGCATGGGTGCTCTTCAATGAAATCATGTTGCCCGATAACAGCATCGTCCCGATAGCCGCCGTTTCCGCTATCATCGCTGGAATTATTATTCACGCGCTAAAGGAGAAGATTATGGCTTTGAAAAATTCAGGAAAGGCATTGAGGCCGGTAATTATCGGGGTTGCGGCGGTAGCCATTCTTATCATGGCCTTGGTGCAGCCGTGGAGCGGTCCCGACCCCAAAACCGTCTTCGCCAGGGCGCATGACGCGGCATCTTCTTTTGATTCATATCACATGAGCCTTTCAGCATACACTGCCAACCCCGACGGCACAAGCGAACAATCGATGGACGTTAAATTCTCCGCGCCAGACCGTTATCACGTCATATCATTGATGAGCTCGGCCGAGTTGCCCGTTGATAGCGTGGAATATATCATTATCGGCGAAAAACAGTATGTGCGTAAATTTTCCGACGACTTCGATATTAACTTCAACCCGGGCACGCCGGCAACGGAATCGTTCCTATCCAGGGAGACCACGCTTCGATACCTGGACACGATGACGGATATAAAAAACCTGCCTGACGAGACCGTTAACGGCGTCGATTGTTTCCACTATGCGGGTATTTACGATATCGCAAAGTCCATGGCCCGGATGAAAGGGATCGAGGTCGAGGAATTGCCCCCGTCCTTGCGTAATATGTATCAGCGGATTGAGCTCTGGATAGGAAAGGACGACTACCTGATTAGAAAAATGCATAAAGAACGGCAGGTGACCGGCGACCCCGACATTTTGGGAACGGTGGAAATGACGATGGACTACTTGAGTATCAATGAACCTGTCATTATCGAGCCGCCCGTCGATGCTAACGGCAACCTCCTGAATGGCTGGGAGCTGGCTGGCGTTATTAAGCCAGGTTCAGGCCGGCCGGTCTTCAGTAAAAATATGACCATTTCTATTGGCGCGCAGGAGGGATATAACGACTCTATTCACCAGGAAGTGCGGTATACAATGAACCTTACTAACGATACCGACGAGTCGGTGAAAAACGTTAGAATTACTATCGCCACGATGCTCATCGCCGGAGCCGCCAGCCCGGTGGACGTTGAAGCTGTGCCGGAAACACCGGCCAATGTCATGGCCCCGGGTGAAAGCCGTACTTTCAACGCGCGTATCCCGTTCGATGCCAGCGGGTATACCAAGGAACAAATCAGAGAATTGCGGTTCATGGATAATATCACCATCCATTTCGAGACGGAATCAGGCGTTCAGATGACTGAGAGCTTTGAGAGCCCCCCTTACCCCTCCGCAATACCGCCCGAAAACCCACCTGAGAAATAGAGCAGAATTAGGCAGAAAATCATGAGAAAGCGACATATTTTTCACGAATCAGGGCAAACTTTCAGCCGGGTTCTTCGTTCTAATAATCGTAACCCGGATTTGATATTATGCAGACCTGGCGAACTTTTTCGCCGTAAAAAGCCTATATTAGAGTGTGGGGGATAATGCCAGAAATAATTGAGCCATGGCAAAAAGGCGATATGGCTGCCTTTGAAACGCTGTACCGGCAGTATGAGAGGCTGGTCTACCGGACGGCATATCTCATCACCGGCAACAGGGATACGGCCGAGGACGCACTACAGGAGGTGTTTATCTCCGTCTGGAAGTCCCGGCATACCTATGACCCGAGTAAAGGGAAGCTCACCACCTGGCTGCACCGCATTACCGTCAACGAATGCTCAAGAAGAAAGTCCAGGAAAGCATCAACTGCCATCTCGCTTGAAGAAAAGGGGGTTGACCTGCCGGAAACGAAGCATCAGTCTCAGCCGGATGACATATTGATTAACAAGCAGGAATACGAGCGGCTGCTTAAGGCAATGGATTCGCTGGACACAAAGCACCGCTCGGTGCTGGTGCTGAGGTATTTCAACGACCTTTCCTATCAGGAGATTGCCGAGGCGCTGGAGATACCGCTGGGCACGGTAAAGTCGCGACTTAACCAGTCGCTGAGATATCTGAAGGAACAGATGAATGCCGGGGAGGCAGATATATGAGGGAAGAGGAAATGAACTGTAAAAGAATATGTGAGCTTCTAACCGCCTATCTCGACGGCGAGGTCACGCCGGAAGATAAGGCGTATATCGAAGTGCACCTGCCCGGTTGCCCGCAGTGCCGTGCCGAGCTGGAAGCGTTAACAGCCACGCAGGAAAATCTACGCGGCGTACTTAAAACAATGGCCGAAGAGGCCGCTCCCTCGCCACAGGCATGGGACAAGGTAAGGTCTCAACTGGAAACGAAGGAAAGCCGGAGGGGGTTCTGGTCGGTCTTCACGCCCGGGCGTGTGGCAGCAGCTACAGCGGCAGTCTTCATTCTGGTTATCGCCGTGGTTGTCTGGCAGTACGGCGGCATCTCCGAAACGGAGGCTCCACCTCCAACTCCTGCCCCGGCTCCTGCGCCGACACCTGAACCGGAGCCTACGCCGACAGCACCACCAACGGTGATTGAGAGACCACCGGGGCCGGCAGACCGTCCGTTACGGGTAACAACCGTTCCTGAAGAAGATTATTACCTGCCGGGGCAAACAATCAAAATAGGGATAGGCTTCGCCAACATAGGCCCGGAAGCAATTACATTGAGTCAGTTCCCTCCGGAAATCCGGCTGCTCTCAAGAGCGGGTGAAATGGTTCGTTTATTCGGGGCTAGGGCTGAGGAACTCCACCTTGAGCCGGGTGCTACGGCAACCTATAATCTGACCTGGGATCAGCAAGACGACAGTGGCAAGCAGGTGTCTCCAGGCCGGTATCTTGTTGATGTTAAGAATGTCCACTATGTACGTGGTGGGTCTCCGTCACGAGCAGTCCGCGCTAACTTCGGAGATACCTACGCATATATACAATACCCCCAGGGCGCTATGGATAAAGTTATTGATTTGAACCAATCTCAGACGGTCAATGGTATTACCATAATACTGGAGCGTGCCGAGCTATCGTCAAAGGGCGCCAGATTCTGTTGTTTCGTTATACCACCGGGTTACACTCCTTCTCAGCCCGTACCGACGATAATGACTTCTGCCCATGCCAGATATTCCTTTGATGGTATAACCAGGGATGCCGGCCACTCTGGCTATGGCACTCGTGATAATGGTATTAAACTGATATGGGGTTCTCTTGACCTACCGCTTGACCCGGTTCCCAGCGATGCCCAAGAACTGACCTTCACTATCACTCGTTTTGGCGATACCATAGGCCCCTGGGAATTCAAGATACCGCTGGAGTAGCACAGGAGGTATAAAATGAAGAAGCTGATAACAGGGCTATTAATGCTGGTTTTGCTTTCTATGCTAATTGCCTGCGGTTCGCCCGTCCAAGAAGAGCCTACGCCGCCTGACCAGACTCTACCGTCACAAGGCACGGATATACCAACCCCCCCTCTATCCATACCGGCTCTAAGAAATGAGCAACCTATCGAAGTCATTTCGGTAATGGCTCCTTATGAGCTGCCGAACCCCGGTGGGCCGCCTCTCCAGATAACCCTGAGGAATGTTTCTGCCGAACCTGTTACCTCTTTAAACGTGACCTTTGTGTCGGGTAGAGAATTCGATTTTGATTTCCACGTTACCTCCGTAAGCACCCTGATGCCCGGCGAAACCGTCACCTCGAGACGCTATCTTATAGGAGATGGTTACGGCGGCGATGTTTTCCATTCTCTTAAGATAAACGGAACCCTTAAAAACGGAGAGCCATTCTCCTACACGAAACAGGTGCAGGTTACTGTACAGCCCTGGACGGATGAAGAACCGATTGAAATTGTATCTGTAGTGGGGCCCGTGCCACCCTTCAATCCTGGAAATAGCTATACCCACGAAGGGTGGACGGCTGAGATAACCCTTAAAAACGTGTCTGACGAGCCTGTAATTTCTTTATCAGCAATGCTTCTAACAAAGGCCACAGGTATTATTTATAGCTCTGACTTTGCTTCCGATACTACTTCCTCTAATCCCCTGTTGCCTGGTAAAACCATCAACTCGAAAGGTATTTTATACTCTACCAGCGGCGATGTTTCCTATTCCCTGTATATTACCGGAAATCTGGAAAACGGCACCGCATTCGGTTACACGAAACCAGTGCAGCTCACTGCTACCTAAAATCAGACGGATTTTTAAGCTAGATGAGAGTCGAGACATACGCATAAAAGGGCAAACATTTCAATATTTATTCAATAGACAACAAGACATCGCAAGTAGCGAGTGAGAAAATAAGCGCGGGGGAATGAGATGAGAAAACCGTTATATGTATTGACTTTACTGACGTTGCTGCTGTTTCTGAGCTTAGGCTGCCAGTCACAGCCGGAGAACAGTTCCAGCCCATTGCCTCCAAATCAGCCGGCAGCACCCGCCCCCGTCCCCTCATACGTTCCCCCTACCCCCCTGAATATTGATACCTGGAATCTGGACTATGCCACCATCAAGTATGACAGTAATGGAAACGAACTCTGGGTATCCCGTTACAACGGGTCGGGATACAATATCGATGATGCCAGGACACTGGTGGTGGATGATGCGGGTAATGTATATGTTACCGGAGGGAGCCGGAGCGACCGTGGCAACGGCGTAAGGGAAGATTACGCCACCGTTAAGTATGACAACAATGGCAACCAGCTATGGGTGATCCGCTACGGCGGACCGGGGGATGGCGATAACACGGCCAATGCCATTGCCGTGGATGGTGAAGGGAATGTCTACGTTACCGGACGAAGCACCGGCAGCAACGGCGAGATCCCCTTGAGGTGCCCGCACATCTATGTAGACGAAAAACCGGCGGAAAATAAAGGCTCCGTGCAATATACGACCTTCTGGCCGGCTGACTACCGGGCGCGGGTAGACAACGGCGTCTTTGAGATTTTAGATGGGGCAGGTAACGTTGTATTGCGCGACGGCGAGGAGGTGAAAATCGAAGGCAACGTGATTTATAGTGCCGGTTCAGGTACCGCCGGGCAGCTGCTCGTAGAATTACCCGGCGGATGCTTCGGGCCTTATCTGGTCGTGGATAAAATCTTGAGGTAAATACTATATGAGCAAGATACAACTGGAACCAGGACTCAATACCTATACACCCGATTACTTCCTGTACTACGATTAGCTAGCAGGTGATAATAACCACGTTTCATCGCACCAGCAGGAGAAAGGAGATAAGTATGATAAGAGTAATATTAACCTTAGTACTCATCGCCGTGTTTATGGCATTGCTGCCGGGATGCGCCGTGATAACCGGCGAAAAGATAGACGAACCGGCAGATAGCGAGATACCCGTAGAAACGGAGTTCGGGCGTATGCTCGGTTTCGTTCCTTACTCTTTCCTGGAAGAGCATGATATATGGTTCAGCAACTGGGTAAAAGCCAAGCAGATTCACGGCGTCGTAGGCGTTAACAGTTTCAAAGAAGCCATGAGCCTACCCGAAGAAGAACTGGAGGCGTTTGCAGAAGCCTCGATGGATATATCTCCGAGCAGCTGGAGCAATCCTGAACTGGAGCCGATAATCGGCTTTGACGGAATGATTGTGGACCGCATGGTCTTCACGGAAATAATCACGCCGCGCAGCTTCTATCTCCTGGAAGGAGACTTCGATAAAGAACTGATAATCGGTAAGCTGACCGGACTGGGTTATACCGAGAGTGAATACGGCGCTCGTACCTATTATAGCGCAGGTGAAGACTTTAATATCAGTTTGGAGAATAAACTAGCGAGGCTAACCGGGGGGAGGATGAACGTTATGGCCGTCTTCGATGACACCATCATGGCGGCCCCGGCCAGTCATTTTGTTACCGGCATGTTCGATGCCCGGGACGGAAACGTACCGTCTATCCTCGATAACGCCGCCTGCCGGGCGCTGGCGGACAGCCTGGGTGACGTGCTGACGGCGGTGATGATGATACCGGAAAGAATACTGATTACCGATTTGAGGATGCAGGGATTACCTAAATTCGGTTTCACCGTTCCCGATGACTGGGGACAACTCCATCAATACGATATGGCGACCCTGGGACTCCGGGATGAGGGCGAGAAACGTTTCCTGGTGATAGCCCTTTATTATGAGGATGAGTCCGCCGCTCGGGAAGACGGTAAACTGATAATCGAACGGATGGAAACCTACACCCTCGGCACGTTGGTGCCACACATGGAGCATATACCGTTTTCCCAGAGGTACCAAGCCGGTGAGCCCGCCATCGAAAAATATCCGGGAGGTGTTGTTTTAACGATTCCCTGCCAGTTGATGTCCGAAGAACGGCGGGGCTTTCATATGGATATAGGCCTTAGCGGCGGAATGGGCCTCCGCGACCTTCTTTTCCTGGCGCCGGCCCCTTCGATTTATGTGCAGGAGTGAGGGACAAATCCTTTTAGAGCAATTACCTGGTAATTCTAGAACTCAAATAGTGCCGGCTGCTCTGCCATTCAGGCAGGGTATCACCCCAACCTCCCGGAAATACAAGAATAGGGTCGCTAAAGACACCCACTATCTCGGAGATGCCTTTATCCATCGAGCTATTCAATTTGGTTAGTCTCCCTTCTTCAATCCTTAAATCTGGTTATCGCTAGACAAGCATAGTGGGTCCTGAAGTTGTCAATCGGGCTTTCCCAGAAGCCGTTACGGAAGTCGAGGAGCCAGTGCCAGTAGCCTTGATATTCCTGCTCGCGGACGGCGACCAGGTAATCAGTGAATATCCTGATTTGGCCACCCCTACTCCCCCAGAGGACTATCACATTGGGGATGTAGTCGGTGTCCCCCTTAAACTTGTAGGGGTGATAGTTCAATTGGAGCCGTCTGAGTAGCAGGTTATCGAGCCAATAATGCCGGCCGCCGGCATCATAGGAGCCAATGTATATATCCTTTCCCTCAAGCTCGGCCAAGATTTCCATTAACCTGGCCAGGGCTTCCCGCCGCTGCCGGCGGAGGGGGATTCGGGTCGACCGGCGTCCTAACTTAACCTCAGTCATCGGCTCTGGCTCTGCCAGCTTGACTCCGACGAATAGGTCGAGCTGTGTTGTTGTCAATCGTCTTATCTCCTTTCTCTCTTGATTTTGGGTATAGTTATCCTTTCAGTTTTAAACACTTTGCAACAGTTCTGGACAGCTCTAGATTAGTGATTGCTGGCTGCCATGTTTGGTGCGTTCCTGCTCCGCCTCTATCGCTCCATTGGGAATGTTATTGCGGACCGACTCGATATCCATCTTCATATTTTCTATCCGCTTGAGGCTGAAAATGAGACTGTTAAGCCTCTGGTCAAGGTACTGGGGGAGGTTGGCAATTGTCATGGCCGCCTTAGCTTTTTCTATAGCCTCGTCTATGAAAGGCTCGGCCAGGGTGACTTGTTGCTCAACCTCATCCATCGCCTCACTCACCTGCACAGCACTCCATTTAATAGGCACAGTTTCACCTCCTTTCTAGGCGTAGTTACCCTTTCAAATACCGGACATCTCGGTATAAGTCTTTGAGAGCGTAGCTCCCAAGCACCTTCTAGCCCTTTCTGAGGTCTTTTAGAGACATACTTCCTCCTTTCTAGCCACAAAGAGAGGGGTATCCGCTAGACACTAGAGAGCAAAGATACTTAAGCCGTTTTAGAAAAAGACTTCAAAAAACCTTGTGCTAAATGTCCGATTTTAAGGCGGTTTGCGGATATATATAGTGAGAGGATAAAACCTCTTGCAGGGTTTTGAATAATGCTAGCGTATCGCAGGCTATTGATAGACTAGCGGGGTAGAAAACAAAGCAAGGTGATAATTGCACGGTTTGATACAGGGTAGGTTTTACCTTTTTCACGATAGCGGGGCGGTCTAGCAGTTAGAAAAAGCCTCGGTTGATTAAGGTAAGTCTTACCTTTTTCACGGTAGTCAACACAGTTATAGGCAAGAGTGTCCTGCATAGGGATACCCTTGCCTTTTTTTGTGCCCATTTTAGGGGCAGTCGGAACTGAATCCGCCTACCCTTTTTTGTTACCCAACTACTGTCCATCGCAGGGGCAGTCAGGGTTGACCTGGCTGCCCTTTTTTTGTCTCCTGAGAGAGGGGGCAACGCCCCTCTCTACTTTCCCCTGCAAAAGAGAAGGGGGGAGGGGGGAGAGGAAGCCATTAACTACCTACCGAAACCGCCCAGATTTTGATTACAGGGCGTCTCTCGCTGTAAAATAGAGGCTCTCCCGATGGACTGGCACTCAGGGAAAGCCTCTTTTTGCGTATCAGACTGCACAATTCAAGCGATTGTTCAACCAAGGTAAACGCTCAGGTTCGGAAGTCAATTTCGGCTCCAATTGGAGACTCTCTGGCTGCTCTCTGGATATGCCCAAGAATGCGGATAAAATCCGTCTCCAAATCGCCCTCATATAGCCACTCGTGATAAAAACGTTTATGATCAGCCAAAAACTTTCGAAAAACCGCCATTGGGTTGACCATTGAAGTCGGGTAATCCCTGAGTAAATCTACCAAGCACATCCGCAGCTCCCGGTTGGGTTCTTGACCGCCTGGAAGGCTGTAAAGACTGTAAAAGAATTGTACGAGGAAAGATAATTGCTCATCGGGAAGATAAGCGGGTGGGCGCATTTGGAAGTGGCCATATTGAAACCGGCTGTAGCCGCACGTAGAATGACAGATTCCCAGCATCATAGCTTTGTCTGTGGCGAAAAGAATAGTTGGCCGGCCGCCCTGTATCGGCCGCTGGCAGAAATAGCAAAGACATTTCCAAGTTATCTTTTGCATCACCTTCCATTATAGCCTGCTGGTGTCGGATATGCGAAGAAGTTCATTTTTATCTGAACTGAACATTCTGGACAATTGTTACATGGATAGGGCTTTTATTCATCCTCCGAGATCCCTTCTGCCTCGGCAGTAGCTGAAGTTTAGCACGACATGGATGTATAGCGTTGTTGACGCTTGGCTCTAAGAGGTTCAGTGCAAAAAAATCCTGCCATCTTCTGGCGCAACCACAAAGTGTGAACTCGAGATGCCCGTGCTTACGTCTTTATAGATGGTTGGAAACTCAACCGTGCTGTCTTTGTCAGTCGGATTGACTACTACCACCCCGTTGTCAAACTCCCTCAGCCAGGTGCCGTCATCACGCATTTGAGCAGTTCCCTTAGCTGAGCCGAGGTCAGCATCATATTCGGGAAACCACCATAATTGCCCATGAAGTCCGTCCCCTTCGTCAAAACCAAAATAGCCATCTCCCAGAAGTGTGATAGCTAACCCAAACCTCATCCTTTGCAAGTCTGCCGGGGGAAGGTCGGGTTTAACATTGTTATATTCCTGCTGGTCGGTATCGACAGCTATCCAGTGCATCCTGGGTGGTGGCGCCGGTTTTTGCATGTTCCTCTGGTATATGTCCCAGATTCTTGAAAAGTCGTGACTGCTCCAGCTCATTGTACCTAAAGCATTCTCCTGCATATGCCCGTTGGCATAGTCCCAGTATGGTGAATCGCTACTCCATTCGACACCAGGGTTGCCGAATACTATCGCATCTGGCCCCAGGAGTTCTCTTGTCGACTTTAAAATCTGTACCATTCCTTTCTGGTATTCACGATTAACGACGTCCTGACTGTCGGCAATACCATCATCATCTATATCTATGTTCGACGGCCACATCATCTCCCATGCACAATCATAAAAGACCCCGTTAAAAAGCCCCGACGACATCAAATCATCATGAACATAATCAGGTAAGTAGGTCGACCACTCGCTGGCCGGATTATAACCAACACATTTTGTATGTCCTGTTTTATCTGTCCACAAAGTAATGCGTCTATCTTCTGGCGGTTTTGGATTCTGTGGGTCATCTGGCTGGTGTAAAAGCCAACTCTCTTCCCAGAGGTCATATCCAGGAAGACAAAGCCCTGCTGAAATCCATGCTAGGATCTTGGCGTTCGGATTTAATTTTTTTATCAATTTAATGGATTCTGGTGAAGCGGAGGTATTTCTGTAATCTACAACGATTAAATCCCATCTAGCCAGAGCAAGTGCCTCTAAGTAAGAAATAGACCAATCCATCATGTAATAATTAGCTAAGCGTGGATAAGCATCAGCCTGCTTCACCCTCAGGGTCTCAGTCAGTCCAGCGACTTCAATGTCATAGATACCGGAAGCATCCCTCACCAGAGTGAAAGCCTTAGTTTCTGTAGCTCCTGGCGCCACTACGACATCCTTCGTCTGCTCCTCAACCCTGTCAACGGTCAATGTTAAAGTATATGAGCCCTCTGTTCCCCCTACATTCGTTACCTCAACCTCAACGGTCACAGCTTGCTCCGGCTCAGCTACAATTGGTGTGACCGCCAGGGAAGTGATGTTGAATTCAGCGGAAGTATTTTCATCAGGAGCGGGCGAAGGTGTCGGCGTGGGTGTGGTCGCTGGCTCTTGTGCAGGAGTCGGGGCAGGCGCTGGCACCGGAGCGGATGGCGCGGGCTGAGGCGCTGGTGCTTGGCTTGAACAGCCGGCAATAACTAGCAGGAGGAAAATAGCAGTGACAATGTAACTCCATTTCATTTTATTGACCTCCTCAGGGTTGTTCAATATTCACCAACTGTTAGTTCTCTGGCAGCCAGCATTCAACTTGCAGAACGTAGTTTATCGGGTGCTTTCTACAAAGATTGGATTCTTAGTCAGGCTGATTGCTGAACTGTCTATTCTTGTTTCCTCGCCATAAATATCGGTAACCAGGATGTCTCCTGTTATCTCCTCGGGGATTTCACCAGAGTCCCACAAGACATAGATTACCTTTCCTTCCACTGTAAACCTGTATTGCCCCTCAGCCAGCTTCTCAGCAGATGTAAATGCGTCCAGCTTCTCAATTAAGGTCTTCAAGCCATAAGAGGCTGGCCTTCTATCGCCATTCTCGTCAATTAGGGCTGACCGCTTTTGTAGTGGTGGATCAAAGTAAATTGCTCTATAAATGTTGTAGAAGAACTTGTCTGCCCCAGAGGCAAAAGAGCTTACATAGCTCCTGACAAGAATCTGGCCATGTTCCTCAGGGGAAACACCATCCCTCATATCATATTGTGCGTCGGTTACCCAGATTGGCTTATCAATGCCATACTCGGACAGCAATTTCTTGAATTCAGGGACAGTCAGCTCAGCTATGGCAATTAGCTCAGTCTTAGCTACCTCGGGGAGACCCAATTCAGCAAACGGCCAGACGATATGGACACTGGCGATATCAAAGATTTGGCTTCCCTTTTCAAAGATTGGCTTCCAGAAGGAAACATTTTCGGGTCCCATTGCGCCCATGCCGGCACTTAGGACCTTTGCCTCCGGGTCGGCCTCCTTCACCGCCTGGTAGGTTGCTGTCAAAATTTCAAGATAGTCCTCCGGTGAACCGTCAAAGTAGGTATAGTAGCCCTCTTGGACACTTGGTGCGAGACTAGCTTGCCAATGCTTAATGGGATACTTCAGCCCTGGCATATCACCTATTCCATCACCGTCATATCTCTCCACCAGGGCGGAGGCAAACCTTCGGTAAGCACCCGTGTTATATGGTTTACGCCGACTTCTGCCCATCCACTCCTCAAATACTAACGGCGCCGTATCATCAACCGGTCCCCAGTTAGCTTGGTCCCACTCCGCAAACGGCCAGATTACAGGTAAGACAGCCATATTATAGGATTGAATTTTCTCAACACATTCATCTAGCTCTTGCCAATCGTATTTGCCCTTTTCACATTCAATCAAGCCCCAGATAAATGAGCCAAATGGGTTAGGATAGGGTTTAGCCCACCTTGTGCCCAGCCTAGTGACCCCATCGATATCTCGATCGACACTACAAATGCCGAAGTGAGAAGCTAGGATCTCCTCTGGTATTGTCGGCAGGGTAGGCGTAGGTTCGGGAGTAGGCGTAGGTGCTGGTGGCGATAGTGGAGGTGCTGGTGCTGGGGCGGATGGCTGGCAGCCGGCAATAACCAGCAGGAGCAAAATGGCACAGACAACATATCTCCATTTCGTTTCTCACCTCCTGGCGTGGCGCTATTTTGGTTTGAAGGGCACAACTGGTAATTTTGGGGCTTTTCCCCTTGAGAATCGCCGCTTGGTTTATTTAGCCCTATAATCTCGATTCAATGTATGAAGCTCGCTAAAAATAAAGGGCACCGATTACCGCCATCCCAGCTAGCGGTTCCGGAGCCCTTACCTTTCCTTCCCATCTCCTGAATAACCTCTGAAGTTATTGTATTTTAAACAGTATTATCTGTTCCCATATCATGCCTTGACTTTAGTCCTGTCCCGAAATTTTGTCAATAATGCAAGGTAAAAAACTCATGCGTGCCTAATATCTTGAATATTCAGAATAGACTAGGGTACACTTTTCGCCCTTTTGTGCACTTGAGATATATTGCCTCGTTTTGCGTATCTTTAAAAGATACTATACTTCCTGAGAAAGGATTTGGGTTACTTGAGGGCGTCTCTAACGATTGTTATAGTTAAGTAATTATATCAAATTCTACCATGGCGCGATTTGAAGATTGGGCCAACATTCTTTCCATCGATTGACTTTATCAGTGTATATCTCTTCGGTAATCTTGAGCTTGTTTGTGTGAATCGCCACAATCATTGAGCCATCCATCTGTCGTCGTCAAGGGAAAATGTCAGGGTTTACTGATTAGCGATTCTGTCAGTGGCCGTTGTGACAGCACCTCCCTCGGCGGATAAGACGGAGGACTATCCACAGCCAGGTATTTCTTCACAGTATTCCGGCTGATGCCCAGCACACGGGCTACTGCCCGCAGGGAGAGACCACGGCTTTTCGCCTCGGGGCTTCGGGCAAAGATCTGGTGCACCCCCAGTTCTCGCAGTGCCCGGCCAAACTGGGTTGGCTCCCGCTCTCCGGCCAGAGATCTCTCCGGTGTTGTGGAGACGGTCCTGGGATGCTGAAAGACAGCGTGGCGGTCGGTATACACCGCCAGGGGAATACCACGGCGCCGGATAATTCCCTCAATCAGCAGGAAGTAGCCGTGGGTATCCTCATGTTTACGAAACAGGGCGAAAGGGACCGTTCCGGTAGCATCATCCACAGCCAGGAGCAGGGTGAGCCATGGCCCTCGTCCCTCCAGCCAATCGTGATATACTGGCATCCATCTGCGCCAGCATACCCTCTTGCAACATACGTTCCCGCCGCAAGCGATGGCGCGGTGGCCGTGGCGTGGTTGGTCGGGGTGATAGCACCTTCTCGCTCCGTAAGCATCTCTGTCAGGTGGGTGTGGTTGAAGTCTGCGTAGCGTGTACGTGCTAGCATGATCACCCGGTGCTTGGTCTCTTCGGGGATGGCGTTGGTCGGTTGGCGACCCCGGT
>Ga0315547_1001347_pt1 | contig 19701 bp, 12 predicted proteins | sample SalMarSW160240MG_2_FD_202542 | JGI IMG/M metagenome (GOLD analysis project Ga0315547, IMG submission 202542) | Salt marsh sediment microbial communities from the Plum Island Ecosystem LTER, Massachusetts, United States - Salt Marsh Sediment SW1601-240 ...
AACGGTTCAATTGCCGGGGTCAGCTATGCGGGTTCGATCCTCACCGCGGATTATGCAGCACAATATGGTGATCTGCCGCCGGGTGCCAGCGCGGTCGTGCGTTTTCGCGTGCAGATCAACCCGGCACTTGCCATCGGGACAACCATCACCAATACCGGCGTGGTTCGCTGGAACGATCCTACACAATCCGATTCGGCCAGTGTATCCATTGACGTGGGCGGCATTCCGGGCAGCGCCAGCCTCAACGGTGAGGTCTGGCATGACGCGGACCTGGACAAGCTCTGTGACAGCAACGAACGGCTACTCGATGGCTGGTCGGTCGCGCTTTATCGCAATAACCAGTTGGTCCACACGGTGACCACCGATGCCAATGGCCTGTACCGGCTGAGCGGTCTGGTGCCCAACGCCGGTACCGCCGATCAATATGAACTTCGCTTCCGTGCGGCAGGCGCCGGGGCGAATACCCCATCGCTGGGTTACGCGGATTCGCCGTTTACCGACGGTCCGCAGCGGATCAGTGCCATTGCCGTGTCCTCGGGGGCCAATCTGCAAAATCTGAATCTGCCGCTCTGGCCCAATGGCGCGGTGTACAATTCAGTGGGCCGTGACCCCATTGCCGGCGCCAGGGTGACATTGCTGAACGCGGCCACCGGAGCAGCCCTGCCAAGCCAGTGCTTCGATGACCCGGCCCAACAGAATCAGGTTACGGCCCTGGATGGTTTTTACAAGTTTGACTTGAACTTCAGCAATGCGGCCTGTCCGGCAGGCGCTGACTACCTCATCCAGGTGACGCCACCGGCGACCGGCTACATGTCCATGCCGTCCCAAATCATACCGCCGGCCAGTGATGCCGCCACGGCAGCGTTCTCCGTGCCGGCCTGCCCCGGCAGTACAAATGATGCAGTGCCGGCCACGATCGAATACTGTGAGGCCGTCGCTTCGGCGGAAGTACCTCCGCCGACGGTTCAGCCGCGAACAGCGGGTACCGTCTATCATATGCATCTCTTGCTAGGCAATGGAGCCGTGCCCGGGCAGAGTCAAATATTCAACAATTTCATTCCCATCGATCCCGAACTGAATGGGGCCGTGGCCATTACAAAGACCTCCCCCTTGACCAATGTGACCCGGGGATCGTTGGTGCCGTATACGATTACCGTGACCAATGTGTACGGTGTCCCGCTGTATGACATCAGTATTGTCGATCGTTTTCCGGCCGGATTCAAATATGTGGCCGGTTCCGCCCGCCTGGACGGCGCACCTGCCGAACCTGCGGTCAATGGGCGGGAACTGACCTGGAACGATCTCCAATTACAGGTGAATCAGAAATATACGATCAAATTGCTGCTGGTCGTAGGTTCCGGTGTCACCGAAGACGAATACGTGAACCGGGCCTTTGTGCTCAACACCGCCACCAACAGTGCCGTCTCTGCGGAAGCGACCGCTACCGTGAGGGTTATTCCCGACCCGACCTTTGATTGCACCGATGTGATCGGCAAGGTGTTCGACGATCGCAATCTGAACGGTCACCAGGACAAGGGCGAAAAAGGCCTGCCCGGCGTTCGTGTGGTGACGGTACGGGGTCTGATTGCCACATCCGATAAATATGGTCGTTTCCATATTACCTGCGCGGCAGTGCCTGACGAGGACCGCGGCAGCAATTTTATCCTCAAGCTGGATGAACGCACTTTGCCGAGCGGCTATCGTATAACGACCGAAAATCCGCGCGTTCAGCGGGCCACCCGCGGGAAGATGCTGCGCTTTGACTTCGGCGCGACCATCCACCATGTGGTGCGTATCGATATCGCCGATGGGGTGTTTAAGCCGAATACAACCAAGCTGCGGCTGCAGTGGACCCCCAAGATCGCACGATTGCTTGAAGTGCTGAAGAAGGCGCCGTCCGTGCTGCGCCTGTCATATCTTGCCGATGTTGAACGCAAAGGCTTGGTGCAGGACCGTCTTGATGCACTGAAGAAAGAAATCGAGGGTCAGTGGGAGCAATCCGGCGGTGGCTACCGGCTGACCATTGAAACGGAAATTTTCTGGCGTCGCGGGGCGCCGGTGGCTGGAAAGAGATAACGAAATGAAGGAACCTATGTTTCCTATCCTAATCTTAATGAAACGATTCTTTTTGAAACACGGTGTCGCGATGTTGTGTTTTTGTATTGTTCTCGCAGCATTTAGCGAAGCCGCTTCAGGATTGGAATCAGGGGTAAGGGAAGCGGGTACACTCGGAGAGGAGACTGAAATGCACCTGCCGGTGGGTCAATCCTTTAAATCGTGGATCCATGATCCGGCCATATTCGAAAAGAACGAAGGGGATCGCACGGAGATTCGTGAAGTGGTCAAAAAGGATGTGAAAACGATCAAGCTCGAAAACCTGATTCCACCCATCCACTTCGGTTCGGGTGAAGCGAAAATTCCAGAGAATTACATTAAGCGTCTCCGCGAAATCCTCGACAGCATGAGCGATCGCACCAATGTGCGTCTGCACTTTATCGGTCATGCCGACTCCCAGCGCCTTACGGGCGAGCTGATCGCGAAGTACGGCGACAACGTGGGGCTGTCGCGTGAACGCGCGGGCACCGTCGCCGAATTCTGCCAGCGCGCGCTGAAGCTTCCGCCTGAAGCCATCTCATACGAAGGTCTGGGCGACAGCCGGCCGGTAGCGAGCAATGCAACAGAGGAAGGTCGACGGCTCAACCGCCGCGTAGAAGTACAGGTCTGGTACGACGAGGTGAGCGAAAAGCCGGCCGAGAAGGAAGTTATGGTTCCCAGTGAAGTACGTCAGATCAAGGTCTGCCGGACCGAGACCGTATGTAAATTGCGTTACAAGGAAGGCCACTCCCATCGCGCGCGCATTGAGAACCTGATTCCTCCCCTTCATTACGACAAAGGCATGATCGGCGTGCCGGAAGAATTTCTGCAGCAGATCCGGCAGGCGATGAGCAATCTTCGCGGCAAACAGAATCCGCTGGTAAAGATCATCGCCTATGCGGATAACCTGCCGTTGGAAGGACGCGACAAACGCATATACGGCGATCCGGTCGGGCTTTCCAAAGCGGTGGCCCGGCGTGTTGCGCTGGCTGTACAGGATGACTTGGACCTTCCCAATTCAGCCATTGATAGCGAGGGCAGGGGCGCCTCTCGGCCCATCGCCACCAACGATTCACAGAAGGGTCGGGCGCTGAATCGACGTGTTGAAGTTGAATTCTGGTACGACGATCCGCTCCAGGATCTGCCCGATGAGCCCCAACTATGCCCGGGTGAGCCTGGTGCCGAAACCGTCACCCGTGTCTACCATTCGGCGTTAGGCGGCATCGATCCGATTCTTTTCCAAAACGGGCAGCCAATTATCCCGGAGGGTTATACCGATAAACTGCGCGGCATCATGGATGAGATCAGTGACAAGACCAACGTTCGTCTGCGGTTTATCGGCTATACGAGCGACAAACGCCTGGATCGGCGAACGGCCGCGATTTACGGGGATGATATCGGCTTGTCCATGTCGCGAGCGCGCCGGGCTATGGATGCCGTCACCAAGCAGATGGGATTGACGAAGGGGCAGGCGGAGTTCGACGGCCGCGGTTATGTTCAGTCCAATGACGTGGTCAACGCCGGTTTTATAGAATCCGATATATCGCGTGTTGCCGTGGAGGTGGTCTATGATGACCTCATGGTTCGCGATGACTATGAAGGGGTGGAGGTCACCCCGTTTACCCGCGAAGTGCATCCGGCCGATCCCTTTGCTCTGAATCTTATGCGTATTACCGTGGACGGAAAACCGCTCGATGATCCGGGCAAATGCAGCTCGGATGTTCAGCGCTGCACCGACGTTGCCCTTGAAAACGCCCATATCCAGTTCAAGTATGACACGTTGAAGCTTGAGCCGCGATTGAATGTGACCGCCTGGCCGCGTACGATCCAATATCATGATTCTGCGGATACGGCATTTGTAGAGAATCTGGTGCATTTCCGCATGTACAGCAATTACCGCAGCTTCATCAAGCGGGCTGAGGTCCGGGTTTTCGAAGAAGACCAGTCCAACCGTGACACGCCCGTCGCCGTCATCAAGATGGATCCTGACGGTATGGCCCAATGGCAGCCGAAGTTCGAATCTTTCTCTGCACCTGTCCACAAATTGAAATACTTGCTGCGGGTGTATGATTCGAAAGGGCTTTTCGATGAAACCAAAAGCCAGCCGTTATGGGTGGTCGATCATATCGATGCGCCGGCTGCAAAAACGAATTTTCGAAAGGAACTGCTGGCCGGTTACGGCGAAAGCCGCATCGCCGTCCACAATATCCCCCTTAAAGGCGGTACGGTTCAGACCCTGGGAACCGAAATTCCCAAAGGACACAAGGTGTGGTTGGCCGGCTATGCCGTACCGGTGGACGACAAGGGGAGTTTTGCAGCCGAGGAGATCCTGCCGGAAGGCATGCAAACCGTTGAAGTGGCTGTGCTCGACAAGTTCGGCAGCGGCAAGTTGTACCTGCGTGATCTGGCCATGAAAAAGAGCGACTGGTTTACTGTGGGTATCGCCGATTTGACCGCATCCGCCAACAAGACCGACGGCCCGGCCGAACTGCTGGCGCCGGACAAACCGCAATACAGCGACGATTTTAGCGCCCAAGGCCGCCTGGCGTTCTATACGAACGGCAAATTCAAAAACGGCTGGTCTTTGACGGCAAGCGCCGATACGCGGGAAGGACCTCTGGACGAGATTTTTTCGAATTTTTTGGACAAGTCCCCGGACGCCCTTTTCCGGCGAATCGATCCGGATTACCACTACCCGACTTTCGGTGATGACAGCACCGTTGAAGAAGATGCGCCGACCCTGGGCAAGTTCTATATGAAGATGAAAAAAGAAAAAACATACGGACTCTGGGGCAACTTCAAGATTGCCTATACCGATAATGATTTGGCTCACGTGGACCGCGGGCTGTACGGCGCCAATCTGCATTATCAGCCCCTCGGTACCACCAGCTTCGGGGAGCCGCGCCTGCTGGTGGACGGTTTTGCCGCAGATCCGGGCACCGTAGCGGGGCGTGATGAATTCCGCGGTACGGACGGGTCGCTCTATTTTCTGCGCCGGCAGGACATTCTGGAAGGTTCCGAACGCTTGCGCATCGAGGTCCGCGACAAGGATTCCGGGATGGTTCTTGGGGTGAAAAACCTGACGCCGGTGCTCGATTACGATATCGATTACCTGCAGGGACGCATCCTGCTGGCGCAACCACTTCCCTCAACAGCGAACGACGGCATGTTGGTGAGCACTGAATCGATCACCGGGAATCCGGTCTACCTGGTGGCTCGTTATGAATTCACCCCCGGATTCGACGACCCGAACACGATGGCTGTCGGCGGCAGGGTCCATTACTGGGTAAGCGACCATGTCAAAATCGGTGTGACCGCCGACCGGGACGAAGAAGAAGACATCGAAAACAGTTTGGGCGGCGCGGATGTAACGATCCGCAAATCTGCGGCATCTTGGATCAAACTCGAAACCGGCCGTACCAAAGGCCCGGGCCTGCTCACCACGACCTCCAATGACGGCGGTTTCAACTTCGATACGTCGGATTCTATGAATAACAGCGAGGTCGATGCTTGGGCGTATCGCGTCGATGGCAGCGTCGGCTTCAAGGATTTTTTTGAAAACGGGCGCGGCAAGGCCACCTTCTACTTTCAGGATCTCGAGGCCGGTTATTCGGCGCCGGGCAAGGCCACCGCCAATGATCTGGCCCAATACGGCGGGACCGCGGACCTGCCGGTTACCGACCGTTTGGGTGTTCGTGCGAAAATAGACAAACAGGTTCAACCCGAGGGCCTCGAGACCGAAGACGGCGAACTGGACGTCAATTACCAATTGGATGAACACTGGACATTGAGCTCGGGCGCACGCCACGACAGCCGTAATGACAACTCGGCGGTCGTGCCTGCGACCCAGGAAGAGGGAGACCGCACGGATGCGGTGGCCCGGCTAAGGTACGATTCCCGCGCACGATGGTCCACCTATGGTTTTGTGCAGGAAACGATTCAAAAAAGCGGCAACCGCGAGGACAACGGCCGGATCGGTGCCGGCGGCAGCTTGCGCATGACCGACCGGTTCAATATTGTCGGCGAGGTTTCCGACGGCGATCAGGGGACGGGCGGCAAGCTCGGTACCGAATATCTGTACTCCGACCGGACCACCCTGTACAGCAATTATACGCTTGAAAACGAACGCAGCGATAATGGTCTGCTTGCCAGAAAGGGCAACATGGCAACCGGTTTTCGAACGCGTTATTCGGACAGCGGGAGTGTGTACTTCGAAGAGCGCTATACCCACGGCGATGTCCCAACGGGTCTGACACATTCCACCGGCATAAAACTTGTGGCTTTCGATCGGTTCAACTTCGGGGCCAACGTCGATTTGGGAACACTCAAGGATCCTTATACCTCCGCAAAACTCGAAAGGACGGCTCTGGCTGTGAGCGCCGGTTATGGGTTCGACAGGCTGAAGATCGCCAGTGCCATGGAATATCGGATCGACAACATTCAGCAGCCGGATACCAGTTTCTCCAAACGCACCTCCTGGCTGCTTAAAAACAGCTTGAAGTGCCAGCTGTCCGAGGATTGGCGGCTCATCGGCAAATTGAATTATGCCGCAAGCGAGAGTTCGATGGGGGATTCCTACAGCGGCGACTATACGGAAGCGGTTCTGGGCTATGCGTATCGCCCGGTTCAGGACGACCGTCTGAATGCGCTGGTCAAGTATACATATTTTTACAATGTCCCGGCGTCCGATCAGATATCCGGCACCAATACAGCAGCCGACTTTGTCCAGCGCAGCCATATCATATCGATGGATGCCATGTATGATTTGACATCGCAATGGACCGTTGGCGGCAAGTACGCCTACCGTTATGGCCAGGTGGCTCAAGACAGGGAGAATCCGGAGTTCTTCGACAGCCGGGCGCATCTGTTGGTGCTGCGCGCGGACTGGCACTTCATATTCCGATGGGATGTGCTGATCGAAGGACGCATGCTGGACTTACCTGACGCACAGGACAACCGAAGCGGGGTGTTGCTGGGGATTTATCGCCAATTGGGCAACCATATCAAGGTGGGGGCCGGCTATAACTTCAGTGATTTTTCGGATGATCTGACCCAATTGGATTATAGACACCAGGGGCTGTTTATCAATCTGATCGGAAAGTTCTAAAACGTGAATCATTAGTGAGGAGGCAAACATGTTCTGCCAACTGAGAGGGGCCATTTTAGGGATTTTAGTGTTTGTTTCGAGCTTTACCGCTTATGCACAGGATATCCCTAAAGAACAGATCAAAGGCCTGGATGAACAGGTTCAGGAGATCAAGAGCGATGTTCTGGGCATTGCGGCGGACCTGAATCAGCTTGAAGAAAAGCTGCTGTATCCGTCCAATACACAGGTGGCGGTATTCGTATCACTGGTCATGGGCGAAACCTTCCGTCTCGACTCGGTCGACATCCAGCTGGACGGAAAGCCGGTTATCCATCACATTTACACTTTCAAGGAACTCCAAGCCCTACAGAAAGGGGGGGTTCAGCGAATCTATACCGGCAATATCCGGACCGGTGACCATGATCTGCAGGTGTCTGTCCTCGGTAAATCCACGGGAGGGACAGATTTGCAGAATACAAAGCGCTTCAAGGTCAATAAGGGTGTAGGTCCCAAGATCGTGGAAATATCCCTGACCGCGCAAGGCATTACCCTTAAGGATAGGTAGTCTATGTACAGGCTGATTGTTTCATTAATATTTTTGATGTTCTCTGTGTCTTCGGCGCTGGCCGGTGTGTCTGCTCCGAAAGAACTGAAGGATCTCTATTTCGGAGAGGCCTTGTACGATGCTTTTCAAGGGGACTGGTTCGATGCGATCTCCAGGCTCGACACCGAGCTCGCGCAGCACTATGGGCTCGATGAACCCAAGCGCGACACCCTGTATTACCATGTCAACCAGGCTGAGTTTGCCGTGGGTGATTTCGAACTGGCCTATCGGATGCACCAGCGGGCCGGACGTGCTATCAAAGCGGTCATAGAGGGTAACGTCTCGGAACCGGTACGCAACGAGGCCGTCTTCCGTCTGGCACGGATCTACTTTTATAAAAACGAACCGGCCGACGCCCTGTATGCCGTGGAGCGTATCAGAGGGGTTGTTCCGCCGAAGATTCGCAACGATCTGGCATTCCTGCGCGCTCAGATCTTCATGGCCAACGGCCAATTTGATAAAGCTGCGAATATTTTGAAAGACCTCCAGGTTGCGAAGCGCCTTGAAGGCTTCAGCACCTATAATCTCGGAATCGCGCTGCTTAGGGAAGGAAAAAAGGTTGAGGGACGCCAATATCTTGATCGTACCGGTCAAATCAAGAGCAAGGATGATTTCACGCTGGCGATCAGGGATAAATCAAACCTGGTCCTCGGGACGAAGCTGTTGAAAGAAAAAAAAATCGAGGCTGCCAAGCAGGTGCTCGATCGGGTGCGTTTGAAGGGTCCATTTTCCAACCGGGCGTTGCTGGCATCAGGATGGGCGGATGCTTTTGCGGGGCGATTCAAACGAGCGCTGGTACCCTGGAGCCTTCTTGCGACGAGAGATGTTACGGACGCGTCGGTGCAGCAAGCCATGATTGCCGTTCCCTATGCTTACGGCAAGCTGAATGTATTTAGCAAGGCGGCTGTGATGTACGGCAGCGCGCTGAATAAGTTCGGTACAGAGATCGACAAGCTGGATGCATCCATCAAGAGTGTTCGCGAAGGTTATTTTCTCAAGGCGCTGGTGCGGGAAGAGCTGAAACAGGATGCCGACTGGGTCGTCAAACTGCGAAAGCTTCCACAAACACCTGAGACCTATTACCTGCTGGATTTGATGGCATCCCACAATTTTCAGGAATCTTTAAAAAACTATCTTGACCTTGAGGGATTGCGCAAGAAGCTGGAGACCTGGAACGGTGACCTGGATGCTTTTGAGGAGATCATTGAAAAACGCCGGGTCTATTATCAGCCGCTGCTTCCCGCCATCGACCGGGAATTCCGGCGGCTCGATTCGCAGATGCGCCTGCGGCTAGAGCAACGGGACCGTATCCAACAACGTCTGAAGAATATGCTGGTGGTTCCGAGGCCGGACTACCTGGCGACCGCCAATGAGAGGGTCATTAGCGAACAGATTGCGCAGCTGGAACAGCATCTGACTGCCGGCGGCTCGAGCGTACCCGATGGGATAAAAGCCCGGATTAAACGGTTGCGGGGAGTGCTGCATTGGAACATCTATACGGAATATGATCGGCGATTTACCGATGCGTACGAGCACCTTCGCGACCTGAATCACGAAGTGGACCGTTTGAAAAGGCAATACACCGCCTTCGTGCGTACCCGCCAGGCCGCCACTCAAAGCTACGAAGGCTATGATGACGTAATCCGCCGCCTGCGGTTTCAGGTTCAAACGGCTCGGAAAAAGGTCGGTGAACTCATGGCACGTCAGGGCCGGATGCTTGAATCCATGGCCGAAAACGAACTCAACAAACGACGCCAGCGGCTTACCGAGTTCCAAATCAAAGTGCGCTTTGCCATGGCAGACAGCTATGACCGCGCCATAAGGGCCCAAGCCCAGGAGAAGATGGAGCGATGAACCGGATACGACTTTTCATATTGGCACTGTCGCTGACGCTGATCGCGTGTTCATCAACCGGGGGCAAGGATACCATTGCCAGGTTGCGTCATGTTCAGATCGAGATCAAGGAAGAAAAGATCGAAGGCGGGATCGATAAAGCGATGGCAGGGTATCAGCGTTTTTTGAAAGACACGTCGGACTCCGCGTTGACGCCGGAAGCCATTCGTCGTCTGGCAGACCTGAAGATCGAAAAAGAATACGGCACCTTTACGCCCGGATCCGATCCTGCCGAAAAGAGGCCGGCGCGGGCATTGCCTGCTCCTCAAAGCACTACCCACCCAAAGAACGCTTTGGTTGCCAATGCGCCGCCGGATCGGGTATTGGCGCATGTTTCGGTTCAAAACGAGTCCGAAGCGGACTTCGAAAGACGGGCCACCCGGAGTCAGTCGATTCCCGGTACGGCAGCGGCTGCGGATCGACCTGCCGAAAGCGCGGATGATCTGGAAAGGGCCGATACCCACGAAGCCATCGCACTCTATAAAAAGCTGCTCGACAAATACCCGCTTTACGACCGCAACGACCAGGTGCTGTACCAGATGTCTCGCGCGTATGCGGAATTGGGACAGATCGAAAAGTCCATGGTCGTCATGAACCGGTTGATTCGAGAATTTCCACGGTCCCGGTATATCGACGAAGTGCAATTCCGGCGTGCTGAATACTTCTTTACGCGCAGGCGCTATCTGGATGCCGAGGATGCTTACAAGAGCATCGTGAAAATCGGCGTTGCTTCCCCTTTCTACGAACTCGCATTGTATAAACTGGGTTGGACGTTCTACAAGCAGGAGCTCTATGAAGCGGCCCTGGATCCATTCATTGCGCTGCTGGATTACAAGGTGTCCAAGGGATACGATTTCGCACAGACCAAAGACGAGCAGGAGCGCAAGCGCACCGAAGACACTTTCCGCGTCATCAGTTTGAGCTTTTCAAACCTCGGCGGCGCCAATTCCGCGGAGAAATACTTCTCACGCCATGGGAAGCGCAGTTATGAATACGACATCTACAGCAACCTGGGTGAATTCTACTTCGACAAGCGCCGTTATGCCGACGCCAGTGCAACTTACAATGCTTTCGTTAGCCGCAACCCGTTCCACGAAAAGGCGCCGAACTTCCAAATGCGGGTGATTGAGATTCAATCCGCCGGCGGATTTCCCAGTTTGGTGCTTGATGCCAAAAAGAAATTCGCCGAGACTTACGCCCTCAACGCCGAGTATTGGAAGTATTTTGATCCAAAGGATCGTCCGGATGTTCTGGATTATCTGAAAACCAACCTGACCGACCTGGCGAATTATTATCATGCATGTTACCAGGATCCGAAACAAGCCAAAAAGAAGCAGGCAAGTTTCAAAGAGGCGCTGCACTGGTATCGGGAGTTATTGGCTTCTTTCCCCAAGGACACCCAATCACCGGCCATCAACTATCAACTGGCGGATCTGCTGGTGGAAAACCGGTCTTTCGGCGAGGCTGCCGTGGAATTCGAAAAGACCGCATACGATTACCCGACCCACGAAAAATCCTCCCAGGCCGGTTACGCGGCGGTTGCTGCATATCGGGAGCAACTGCGCGCCGCTGCACCCGAGGACAAGGATGCGGTCAGACGAGAGGCCATCCGCAGCTCGCTGAAGTTTGCCGACACCTTCCCGAAACACGAGAAAGCGGCCATCGTCCTCGGGGCGGCCGCGGACGATCTTTACGACATGAAGGCATATGACCGGGCACTGGCTGCCGCGAACAAGCTCCTGGAGGTATTTCCCGACACCGATGTTGATGTCATTCGATCCGCCTGGCTGGTTATCGGGCATTCTTCTTACGAGCTTAAGCATTACAGTGACGCCGAGACCGGTTATCTGAAGGCGTTGGCACTGCTCCCTGCAAAAGATAAGACGCGCAAGGAGCTGGTCGACAACCTCGCGGCATCGATTTACAAACAGGGTGAACTGGCCAATGCCGCCCATGATTATCGTGCTGCGGCGGACCACTTCCTGCGGGTGGGCCGCATGGCACCGACCTCAAAAATCAGACCCACAGCCGAATATGACGCGGCCGCAGCCCTGATCAAGCTCAAGGATTGGGATCAGGCCGCCAAGGTATTGGTGGGATTCCGAAAGAATTTCCCCGGGCATCCGTTGCAGCCCGAGGTGACCAAGAAGATCGCCTATGTCTATAAGGAAAACAAACAGTTCTCCCTGGCAGCTGAAGAGTATGAGCGCATCGAGAAAGAATCCAAAGACGATGAAATCAGACGGGAAGCACTTCTGATTGCAGCGGGATTGTACGAAAAGTCCGGTGACAGCGGCCGCACGCTGGCGGTTTATCGGCGTTATGTGGATTATTTTCCGCAACCGGTGGATCTCAACCTGGAGACCCGCAACAAAATCGCCGGGATCCTGAAGACGCAAAACGATCGGAAATCCTATTTGAAGGAACTTGAGCAGATCGTTGCCATCGACGCCTCCGCAGGCAGCGCCCGCACCCCAAGGACACGCTATCTGGCTGGAAATGCAGCCCTGGTGCTGGCTGAAAACACATATGAAACGTTTTTGGCGGTCAAGCTGGTTAAGCCGTTAAAGGTCAATCTGCAAAAAAAGAAGGGCCTGATGAAAAAAGCAATCAATGGCTTCAACAGCCTCTTGGACTACGAGTCTGGCGAGCTTACCGCGGCGGCCACATTCTATCTGGCTGAGATATACGCACACTTCAGCAAGGCCCTGATGTCGTCGGAACGTCCTGTGCTAACCTTTGATTACTACAAGGTAAAACCTGGCGATACCCTTTCTGCAATTGCTAAACGATCCGACTGCGATGTAAGCAGGATTGCCCATGCAAACAATTTAAATAAATCAAATTTCATCGTTGCCGGGAAAAAACTTAAAATACCTCGAGGTTTGTATCCCTTGGAGCTTGAACAGTACGAACTGGCCCTCGAAGAGCAGGCCTATCCCTTCGAGGAGAAGGCCATCAAGGTCCATCAAAGCAATCTCGCTCTGGTCACCAAGGGCGTCTATAATGAGTGGGTCGACAAGAGTCTGCAGAAATTGGCCAAACTCGTACCGGCTCGCTATGACAAGCCGGAAGAGACCACCGGCATCGTCAGTTCTCTGGATACTTATATGTACGAGATTAACAGGCCGGTGTTGGCCGTACCGCCGGAGTCCAAACTTCCGACGTCTGCGCAGGTTGAACACCCCGCGTCTGTGACAAAAGTCGAATCTGCACCGCCTGCACAAATCGAAAAACCCGTGCAGGATGAAGCAGCCGCACAAACCGATTATCAGAGCGGAGCAGGAAAGGAAACCAAACGGTAAGGGCGAGTTTCCGTGCCGGTACGCGGTAGTATGGCGTTGGTCCGAATAAGAGCGGATATAGAGATGAGGAGATCAGCAATGCAGGGCATACATATAAAAATGTTGCGAAGGTTAAAAATACAAATTTACATCGGATTCGTGGTTCCGGCAATGGTGTTCTCCATTCTTGTCGGGTGTGCATCCAATGGAAAGGTCAAGCCGAACAAGGTTGTTCAGGAACCCTCGATGCCCAAGGGGCCCTCCGTAACTCGACTCGAAAACGGGCGGGAAGGCTTCATCATCACGGAACTTCCCAAAATGGATGAGGCGTCGCGCAGGGACTTTGATCACGCCGTTGCCATGCTGAAAGACCAAAAATATGACAAGGCTATAGACCTTTTAGAAAAGATCATCGAGCAGTCACCGGGCGTCACCGCGCCCTATATCGATATTGCGATTGCCTATCAACATATCAATAAGCTTGAGCAGGCCGAGAAGTATCTTAAAACCGCGCTGGAGCTGTTTCCCGATCATCCGGTGGTATGTAATGAATACGGTGTATTGTATCGCAAAACCGGACGATTTGCCGAGGCCCGGGCGATTTATGAGAAGGCGATTGCACGCTTTCCGGATTATTATCCGCTGCATAGAAACCTCGGGATTCTCTGCGATTTATATCTGAATGATCCGGCTTGTGCGCTCAAGCATTACGAAATTTACAGCAAGGCCGAACCGGATAACAAGAAGGTCAAAGCGTGGATCGCGGATTTGCGTGTACGACTTGGACGCAATTAAGGAGAGATGACGATGTATCGCAAATTGGTTTTTTGTTTGTTTGTGATCCTGTTCTCGGCTGTGATGGCCTTGGCTCAGGATGCAAAGGATGTGAATAAGGAGAAGCAATCTAATGCTAAGGAACTGTCCGGTATGTCCATCGTCGGTAACGACGAAGCCCCGAAGTCTCTTTATATCGTTCCCTGGAAAAGCTCGGAAATCGGTATGGGGACCAGTTTGGACACGATGTTGAATGCGGGCGATGTGCCGGTCGATCGGGATGTTTTCAAGCGGCAGCTCGAATTCTATAAAATAAGAACAGCGAAATAACTTTATCGTGATTGTAATCTAAATTGAGCGATTGTCGAGGTTGCTGCAGATACAAGGAAGATGTCTACCCGCCATAGTCAACTATGCGGGACGACATCTGACGCAGTAGATGCGGCAAGATCGGCAATCCCGAAGGGTTTCAAATTTTAAAAATATAAATCACAACAATTCATAATAAATAAAAGATATTTTATCTCCTTTTAAAATTTGAAACGCTAAGTTTGGATGTAAGAAAGGAGGGAAACAAATGGGATTCTATTCAATAGTGGCATTTTTTCAAAAGGGTGGGCTGTTTATGTACCCCATTATGCTTGTTTTTGCAGTCGGCATGGCCATTGTGTTTGAGCGCTGGGTTCAGTTGAGCCGTGTTCAGAGCGCCAACGACAAAATGTGGAAACTGCTGCAGCCCGTGTTGGTCAAGGGAGACTTCGACAAGGCTCGACAAATGATCAACAAGAACAAATCCAATATGGCCCAAATGCTGGGAATGGGATTAGCGCGCCAGGGTGCGGTCCGGCGCCGGGAAGACATCGAAATCGCCATGGAAGAGAGTATGATGGAGATCATTCCGCAGCTGGAAAAGCGCACGCCGTACGTGGCGCTGCTTTCGAATATCGCCACCCTGCTGGGGCTTCTCGGTACCATCATGGGGCTGATCGAGGCCTTTACCGCGGTGGCCAATGCAAACCCGGCCGAAAAAGCCGATTTGCTGTCCGCCAGTATTTCGGTGGCCATGAACACAACGGCCTTTGGGCTGATGTCGGCCATTCCGCTGTTGCTTTTCCATGCCAAGCTGACGTCGACCACGGGCCAAATCGTGGACAGCCTGGAGATGGCATCTGTCAAGGCGCTGAATACTATCTCCAATTTTACCAAGCGTCAATTCGATAGGAACGAATCATGACCAGACGAAAATATAGAAAAAGAAGAGGGGAAGAAGCACCGGAACTGGATGTCTCGACATTCTTGAACCTGATGGTGGTGCTCGTGCCTTTTCTACTCATCGGTGCCGTTTTTTCGCGCGTGGCGATTATGGAGTTGTCGATTCCGACCAGCGCGGGCGGATCGGCTGTAAAAAAGCCAAATTTCGCCATTGAGGTAATTGTTCGTAAGGCAGGGCTTGAGATTGCCAACGGGATGTCCGTGGAGGCCGCATTTCCAAAAAAAGATGGTCGATACGATATGGAGATGCTGTCTAAAATGCTCAAGCATCTGAAGGCCCGGTTCCCGGAGAAGGAAGACGCGACGATCTTGATGGAACCGGATATCGAATACGACTATCTGATCCAAATCATGGATGCGGTACGCGGCGCCGAAGTACCTGCAGAAGAGGGCACAAATGTTGAGAAAACAGTTCTTTTTCCGGATATATCCATAGGAGACGCACCATGAGAAACAGCAGACGTATGAGACGGATGGGACGCAATAAAAGGAAGGTTGCAGGTCTGATGCTGACGCCGTTGATGGATGTTTTTACTATTTTGGTGTTCTTTCTGCTTTTTCACTCAGGCAGCGGTACTGTTCTGGATACGCCCAAGCAGATCAAGCTGCCCGAGTCTATTGTCGAAACCAAGCCAAAAGAAACCGTGGTGATCATGGTCAGTCCCGAAGTGGTAATGGTTCAGGGCGAAGCCGTGATCAACACTCCTGAACTTCTTCAGGACGGGATTAGTAAGGTTGGTGTAATAGCAGCACGGCTCAAGCAGCTTGAACGCAATGTCATCGGGATCAGCACCAAAACGGTTGCCGAAAGCAAGGAGGTCACGATTCTTGCGGATAAAACGATTCCGTTCAAAGTGCTTAAAAAAATAATGTCAACCTGCACGGCTTCCGGATACGAAAGAATTTCCCTTGCCGTTATTCAGAAGGCCGTGAAAACATAGTGGGGACGCCGTGAATACATCCATGTTAGAAGAAGAATTGGCGCCGCTGAACGCGCAAATCAAGCAAGCGCAGCAAAAACGCGGGGAGATCGAAGAAGCGTTGCGCGCTGTAGAGGCAGAGCTCAAAACGTTTTCTGATGATAGACAGCGGTTCGATGCTTTGAGTGACGTTTGTAATGCGCTCGACAAGCTGGGAGAGCTGAAAGCGGACGGACTCTTTTGGGAAGGGATTCCAGGGGTCAGGGATGTCTCCGGACACATGAAACGGCTGCGGGGTCGTGTTACCAGCTTTGATGAGGAGATTCGCGGAATTCTTGAAAAACAGGCATCTCTTCAGGCGCAGATCGACCAATGTCTGGATGAACTCAACGTGCTCTATGAAGAAGTTCGCGATGCATACGACCGTGAGGAACGGCGCAAGGAAGAGTTCGTCATCGAGCGGGAGATTTCCTCCGTTCCTTATCGTGAAATGATCATGCCGTGGACTAAGGAGGCTGAGAGCGAAAGCCGCTTCCGCCGCGCTGTTCTCGTCGTCTTGCTCTTGTGCTTGGTTTTAGGCGGTCCTGTTCCTTTGATAAAAGTTCCGCTGCCGGATATCTCTGTTGCGGTGGTGGAGATTCCCAAACGATTGGTCAAGCTAGTCAAGAAGGAGCCGGTAATGTCCGCGCCGGTGGAAAAACCGGTGCCAAAACTGGCCAAAGCAGAGCCGAAACAGCCGAAGGAAGAGCCAAAACAAACCAAGGAAAAGCCCAAGCCAAATCCTGAGCGGCAAAAAACGAATAAACAGCCGAAAGGGGGCGGGGCTAAGCCGAAAGCGGTGAAAAAGGCGGCAAATGGCGGCGGCGGAGGAGTATCAGCGGCGCGGAAAAAAGCCAAACATGTCGGTGTGTTGGCCTTCAGGGATGCGTTTAAGGATCTGATGAAGGAAACCCCCGTTGCGAAGCTCGGCACAGAGGCCCGTTTGAGCCGTAAAAGCGAGCGAGTAGCGGGACGGGCCGTGCCCCAGCGCTCGCTCGTAACCAGGCAGGCGCAAGACAGCTCCAGCGGTGGTATCGGCAATGCCGGGGTCAGCCGAAACATTGGAAACGGCAATGTCGACCGAATCGGCGGCTTCGGTATCGGAATCGGCAGCGGTTATGGCAACGGCTACGGTAACGGCATCGGCAATGGTGTCGGCATTGCGCGGGTGAAAAGTACCATTTCGAATTTGGAGGAATCGTCCAGGCCGATGAGCGACGGACTTGCCGCGGGACGAACCGACGAAGAGATCCAGATTGTATTCGATCGATACAAGGCGGCGCTTTATCGGATTTATAACAGAGAATTGCGCAAGGACCCGACGCTGCGCGGAAAGATATTGCTGCGAATCAGCATCGAACCGGACGGCAGGGTATCAATGTGTCGAATGGAGTCTACGGATCTGAACTCTCCCGTGCTGGTCGCCAAGATTGTTGAACGTATCAAAAGATTCAACTTCGGTCCGAAAGAAGGTGTGCCGAAAATGACGATTTTGTATCCAATTGACTTCTTACCCGCGGGATAGCGGCGGAGCCCCGTGGCCACGGGGCTCAGTGTTCAGTGTTCGGAGTTCAGCAATAATGGGTAACCTGACATCGGCTTTAGAACCGCTGAACACTGAACGCTGGAACCGCTCATCGGTTGCTCAATGATTTAACGAAATTGTAGGAGGAACGTCATGGTAATCTATTCAATGATGTCATTTTTTCAGAAAGGCGGGTTGTTCATGTACCCCATCCTGCTCGTGTTTGTGACCGGCATGGCCATTGCGATTGAACGCTGGTTTCAATTGAGCCGAACCCGGAATACGAACCGTAAAATGTGGAATGTGCTGCATCCCATGCTGAGCAAGGGTGAGTTCGACAAAGCCCGGGCAATCATCGGCAAGGATAAATCCGCCATCTCTCAAATGCTGGGAATGGGGCTTGCGCGACTGGGTGCGGTCCGGCGCCGGGAAGACATCGAAATCGCCATGGAAGAGAGTATGATGGAGATCATTCCGCAGTTGGAAAAGCGCACGCCTTACGTGGCGCTGCTTTCGAATATCGCCACCCTGCTGGGACTTCTCGGTACCATCATGGGGCTGATCGAGGCCTTTACCGCGGTGGCCAATGCAAACCCGGCCGAAAAGGCGGATCTGCTGTCCGCCAGTATTTCGGTGGCCATGAACACCACGGCGTTCGGTCTGATGTCGGCGATTCCCCTGTTGCTTTTCCACGCCAAGCTGACGTCGACGACCGGCCAGATCGTGGACAGTTTGGAGATGGCATCGGTAAAAGCGTTGAACAGTATCTCTGATTTCAACAGGCGTCACTTCGTGAAGAAATCGGAACCGCCGGATGAAAACCAACAGATTTCCAACCGAAAACCCCAGGTCGGAACGGCGCCGCAAAGTTTGTCCACAAAGCAAGCGCCGGTGAAGAGCCAGCAGGCTCGTTAAGCCGGCAAAAGCGGGCGAATCGAAAATCGGCAAAAGACCTTACCGGGAATCCTGCCATGGCGGGTCTGTCACTTGTCGGAGCGAATCGGAAATCCTGTTTCGGCAGGGCTGCAAATCGGGATCTCCGCCACACAAAATTGGCGGACAAGTCCGATTCACTCTGACAAGCTACAGGGTATTCGGTCAAGGACGAGTTAATGATCTGTCAACGGCAAACAAAGGAGAGAAAACAATGAGAAAGAGCGTATGGTTGGCTATTGTTTTGGCAATGATTTTACCTGCCATGTTATTTACGACTTCATGCAGCAAAAAGATGGTGCAAACCGAGCCCATACCGGCGGCCCAATCGGAAGTCCCAAAGGCATCTGACAGATCCGCCGTGAATGCCGAGCAGGCCGGGCAGCAGCAAGAAGATCGGCTTCGAATGGAAGCCGCAGCCCGTGAAGCCGCTGGAACGGCATTTGTGGAAGAGAATATCTACTTTACATTCGACAGCGCTATTTTGTCGGACCAAGCCCGGCACATCTTAAACAGCAAGGCCGATTATCTGCGTGATTATCCGGGTGTAACGGTTACTGTCGAAGGATATTGCGACGAGCGCGGCACGGATGCGTACAACATCGCCTTGGGCGAACGGCGCGCCCAATCCGTCAAAGATTTTCTCGTGAATCTGGGCATCAGCACCAATAGACTGAACGCCGTCAGTTACGGTGAAGAGCGACCCGTGGCCATGGGGCATAATGAGGCTTCTTGGGCCAAGAATCGTAGGGCTCAATTCGTCATCAACTAATTTTAGGAAGATCGCAAATTCGGCAGACTTCCCCCTATGCTGAATGCGAATGCAAGTTACTGCTTGCATGGCACAATAAAAGGGCTTATAGGTAATAATAAATACTTATGAGCCTTTTTGTTATTTATTGCTTTAAGAAATCCACGCTGTCGCTGCCATTCACCAAAATCAAATGCCATTACCCTACTTGCAAAGATGCGGTCCGTATGATATCCAAATCACCGGTTATGATGCACAAAAGTATTTGGGACCTTTGAGAAATGCTCATTTTTGTTCAAGTTCAAGGAGGGCGATAATTTTAACCGCAGGAATACATTGAGTATTTTGAGGATTAAAATTTGAGCCTGACGCAGAAATTGGGCAAAAAGGGGCGTTTTGCAGAGGTCTCTATTTGAACAGACTGCAGGGGGATGACTATGGAGAAAATACTGGGTGAACTTTGGATGTTCAAAATGATCGCCCTGTTCGGGGCTGCATATCTTGTTTATTTTTTTATTAAAGACCG